>Ga0315913_1003721_pt1 | contig 18328 bp, 8 predicted proteins | sample MpolsnodulesMG_FD_207736 | JGI IMG/M metagenome (GOLD analysis project Ga0315913, IMG submission 207736) | Medicago polymorpha root nodule microbial communities from Los Angeles, California, United States - small nodules | ecosystem: Host-associated > Plants > Roots > Nodule | place: USA... | reverse complement strand
GTGCTTGATTTGTGGAATAGATTTCATGATTTGAAAGAAAATTGAAGAAAGAAGAAGTGAAGGATATAAGGAACAGGAGGCTAACGAGGGAAGTATATGGAAGAGAAATGAATAAATGGAGTGTGTTTGTAGAAAGTTCCACGGTGTTCTATTTTTACTATTATTATTATTTAACTATTTTTTTTTTTTTTTTTTTATAATATGTGGTTTAATGAAACGGTGCGTTTCATATTCTTGGTAGCGATCCTAGTTATTCTCGATCGCTTAGTTATGTAATATAAAGACTCTGTAAATCTGAAATGGGTTGAGTTTAGAACGGATGGCGATCCTAGGTTCCCTGAGATTGCCTACAACCTAGGATAGGTGAAACTTACTGAGACATCTTGTCTCACCCAATCCCTTTTATTTATTTCAGATATTCAGGTTACTAGACGACATAATGGTTCGTGATGAAGAAGCAGAAGTCGCTGGATAAAAAATTCACATCAGTGGTGTTATTGCAGAGGTATATGAGGAGAATTTTCTATATCTTATTCAGAGGAATTTTTTTTATTATTGTAATTTTAATGTATCCAATGCCAAGTTTAACACACATGCTAGATATCCTAGGAAATTTCTAGTAGGGGTGTTTCAAACTCACTGACGCAGTGGCGGAAACATCACAACACCCAACCTTCAGCTTCAATATCCCTAATTTCTGCATCGTAATCTTTGATCCCATCGGTGATGAGTGCTGATTATGTTCCCTGGCTGCAATTTCTGGTAATTGCTGTCACACTTTTTCTCCTCTGTTGCTACCAATGGAGGACAACCTTGGATAATGTATATGAATGTTTAATCTAAACATGTACTGAAAAAGCAAATATCAGGAACTTCAATCTTGCTAACTTTTGTTGTTCAATGATTGTTGGTTTTCTGTTTATATATATGATGTTGCAACAATCTTTAATAAAACTTTAGCTTTTGATATGAATACAAGCTTTATTGGCAACCCTATCTATTGTGTAAATTAAGATTTGGGAATTGCAAGAGTGCACAGAAGGATAGAGAATAGAGACGGTAGGGAAAAGATTCAAAAACTTGTAACATTCCTAGTTGTGCTATCTGATATTTAAAAGCCTTATACAACTTATCCACTAATTCATAGTTTAATATTTCTTATGCTAAACTAACAGAAACTACACGGGTCTAGATGCATGAATGTTTGTTTGCCAATTGCCACTAATTCACTCTAAAAAATTTTAAAAATTGAAAGGATTCATGTTGAGCTTTAATTGTTAGAGAATAGTTCGAATTTCACGTATCGTGAGGAACAAACACAGATGAGAATCCACTTATGCAAGGACAAAAGAAGCATGGAGGAGAATGCATTTAGTGTTGATCAAGTTGTCACATGGATTCCTCCTTTTTGCGTGTACAGTCCTTCGAGTTTCCTCTAATGTATGTTTCTGGGGGCATCGTGTTTACTTAGGAGGTAATCCTAATGTATGAGTTTCCTCTAATTATTTTTAGAACTTCAGTCAGTTATAGATCCCAGGTTTATTGTCTGTCTTCATCAGTATAAGCAATTGTGTGATCCGCCATATGTAAAAGTCAGAAGCTGGAAAGTGGGCTGGATCTTATGCAGAACAGTAGAAGCAATTGAAACTGTTAGCAGTTCACTTTTGAAATTCGTATTTTGGATCTTATGTGTTTAGACATGGACAGTGTACGTGCTACACTAAAATGTACTATGTATGATAACTTGTACTGCAAGTTATACAACTAAGCTTTCTCCTTTGTTTTAGTTTCCTCATGGTGTAATAACAATCAGCATGATTATAAGATTCGATATGTGGTTTGGTTTGACCTCATGTATCAGACAAAGTAGAATAACAAGTGCTCCTATAACAAGTAATGCATGTATAATTTAGTGTTTTTCTCCAACTAACAGCCTGTCCTTTTCAATGGTCCCTTTAAACTGTATTATGGTTAAACTGGTAATATATTTGTGATAAGAAGGCTTCATTCTAATGGTCATGTATTTTTTATGATAAGAAGCCTTTGTTCTATTATGCAGGCACTTTTTTGGTTATTGTTTATAACCAATGTTGGAAACTCATCTAAAATCAAAAGCTCTCCCTTCCTGTATTATAGGAAGCCTACATTCTAATTGGCTCACCTCCTTCATGTTTATAACCAATTTTTTACTTTTACGAATGAAATTTAACGTGTTTGCAATTAAAATATGATAGATAATAGATAAAAAATCGACTAGCCATAAGCACACACAAGTACAGTGAGCTAAATGCTTAGTTTTGGCTTGTTATGTAGAACCATTTTGTCGAGTAATCAATATCTATCTTTTCTGTAATAGCATAACTATATCTTACTTATGTCTCCAATAGACAAAAGAAAGTCGAAAGATCCGCAAAATTAAAATTTAAGCAGTTAAGGAATCCTAACCTGCTCTAAGATGGGCAGTTCAATGGAACAATCTAAATGACATTCAGTTTCTGTTTATCGGTAGAATATATCTTTCTTTGCCTTGAATCTCCAATGTCTTGTGACTGTGCATCCTAAGATTCATCATTCCAATTCTGTTTGTTAAACTGTCTTTGGCTAGCAACTGATGTTGAGCCAGTGATTTGGCAATGTATGTTTGGGTTTTGATTTCATGGCAGCTATTATCTCAATAGCAGAGGTCCTTGGTTTTTTGTCTAGCTTGTGTCTTTCGGTTTTGTTGGATTTTGGCCTAGTCCCCCCCTTACCTTGTAATTATTTATTTTCAATATTTTTCTTGGCTTTATCTAAAAAAATAAAAACTTTATATTGTGTTACTTCTGACATCTATTTTAATGATATTGACCAGCATAAGGGAGAAGCCATAGCGATCAACTTGAATTTTTGTTCAAATATTACATAAGGATGCTTCAGAGGCATCAAAAGCAATCAGGTCTCTGATGAAAGTTTGGGAATCCATCTCTCGCGTCCTCCAGCTATATCCCTTCAGTCCAGAACTTTTAAAAGGTGATGGAAGCTGGCCACTTCCACCCGACGTCTAATAAATTGTGGAGGATCCTATAGATGAATGCTGTTACAAGTAAGATCCTTGTGCTTTGAAATCATAAATTCTTTTAATCATAATCTTTGTGAAACATCTTTTTAAAAAGAAATTGACCATTGTCCTAAAATAATATATTTTCAAATACCAATAATTTGTCATTTCTTAGGTATTATGAAAATAAGTAGTATGAAGACCATTAATGTAAGTGTGTACCTTTTTTCCAGCAGGTAAAACCCTCCCCTCCCTTCTCCTCCAAACTCGCAAACAAAGTCTTAGGTTATTGGTTTTCTGCATAATGGTGTGTATGAGAATTTCAGACCACCCTGTCAGTAAATTTTCAACTTTTCTCTAACTATTAACTAAGAATTCGTTTCTTCTTTTACAGTTCATTAACAAAAATCCATCTGTAGTTGCCTGGCTTTTCGGATTGTCATATGAGATGTCTAGAATCCGCGGCATGTTTGTAAGGGAAGTGAGTAATGATATGCTTTGCAGTTCAGTTGCCCTGTTGCATTGCTACATTGAGTATGAATTGAACATTGCACATGATCCTTATGCAGCTCAACGTATTTCCTTTCATGCTATCCATGCCTGCCCCTGGCGAGGACTTGTATTTTAAATTATCTGTCCCCAAAGCTTCATTGCTATAATGGGCAGAGTTATTCTATCCTTACATTTTTATAATGAAATGTGTTTAGTTTTTGTTCCTATTGTTTTATTAATAATATTGATATTTTATTTTCTGATCTACAAGAATTAATATGGGATACAGAACTGAATTTGAGAAGCAACATTCATGAGATCCTTTTTCCAGAGTCATGACCTATACAGTATAAAATATTATTGCAATTTGCTGTTTTTGTTCGCTTAAACTTACAACCATGCTCATAATTTGTAGAAGTACTAGTAAATTCAGGAGGCCATCCTTGGATAATGAATTTGAATGTTGACGCGTTTGTAAACTTTTCTTTCCTTGGATAATAGAAAGAAAAAGAAAATATCATGACGTTGATGTTCCAAACTCTTCTTGTTCAATGATTATTGATTTTCTGATTATATCAAATGATGTTGCAACTTGCAACAATCTTTAATAGGGAGCAAAGAACCGTGTCCCCCCTCCTTTAATAGTTTATATTTTTTGTATTCTTTAGTTTATCTCTAATACTTTATGAAGAATTTGCAAGAGGTGAATCAAACACCAAACATAGATATCATAAGTTACTGTATAGACTACTACATTTATTGGTTTCCAATTTTGACTTAGGAATAGCTGAAAATGTTAGTTTGATAGAAGAGAGTAAATATCATAAAGACATTCGAGGTCCAAACAAAATACTCCCTCTGTCCCTTATTATAAGTCTCTTTGACATATTTCATATATATCAAAAAAGTTGATAGTGGAGTTAATGTGTCTAGTTTGTATGTAAATTTGACTAAATTATCCTTTGTTTGTATGTTTTTTAATTTGAATTTTCATATTCTAATGCAAGTTAATATTATTAATTAGTGGTATGTTTAGGAAAAAATAATAGATACGTCTAGTAATTTATATAGAGACGTATTTTAGAGACTAAACTCTTTTTTCAAAGGGAGCTTATAATTAGGAACGAAGGGAGTATGCCCTATTTTTCATTGTTAATTTTACCGTCATAAAGGTTGGAAAAAAAAGGGTGAGTTGAGGGCAACATCAGAATGGATGGAGATACTAGTTGATGATAACTAGACCTCAAAATCAAACAGCTTAATAACTAATGCGACAAAAACTATAAATCCATGTTAAACCCATAAGCTAGTTAGTTAGTCAATGCCCTAAGAAAATAGCTTGATGTTATTTCTCCCTTTTTTCTCATTCTATTATTAGTAGGACCCTATGCTTTTGTTTGGCTTTGCACTTTTACCAAGTAGGAAACTTCTTTCCCATTTCCTATCTTCTGTAAAGTAAACCAATATAAATGCCTTATAAATCATCAAACTGACATTTCTAGGTAGGACCCTAAAAATTAATTGAGAGCTTAAGTGTTGGTACTAGTTGGTACAAAAAGAGTATTGGACATAAAATATATCAAATCTGGTGTCATTCAAATTTGTGTAGGTTGGAAATGTGTCAGAGAAATACAATGATGTTCCATACATTTGCATATTTATACGTTGAAATAAAACGAAGGTAGGGAAGTGTTTGAAAAAAAAAAGAAAAAGGAGTAGATGGAAGAAATCAAGGCTGTCAAAATTAAGATCTTGAAGAGCAAAATCGAAAATCGTAAAATTGCAATCAAGATCAAAAGATTTTACTTAACTACTTTTGTAGAATTGATATAAGAAATCGTAAAATCGGAATCGATGAATTTTCCCAAAACAAAAATAACATTAAATATATATTATAAATCGTATATAGTCATAAATGACTCAGTTTAAAGTCCACAGAATACTCTACCAATAAAAAAAGTCCACAAAATACTTTTACATAGAGATTAAATTACACTCCCCTCGAGAAGCTTGAATTACACTCCCCTCCCCTCTTATGTTAAAATATACACTCCCCTCACTTATAAGATGTTTGAATTACAACTTCATCACTTAATAATTAAATATGCACTACATTTTAATCTATTTTAACATAAATAAATATTTTTATGATATAGACAAATTTTGAACTACCATTTAAGAAAAATAAACTTATTTTTTTATAATTCAAATGTCAATGATAATTAAATTTAAATATTTTACTATTGATTTTATAATTTAGAGTGTAAAATTAACTTTTAAATAACCATGCTTTATTGTCTTTAGTAATTTTTCACATATTTTAATTTTATTTCGGGTTGTTTCATATTTTATTATAGGGTTTAAAACTACACGTTAATGAAATTGTGAATAAAAAATAGCGAAAAATACGTATTCAAATTTTGATTATATTAAAATAGACCCGCAATACTATTCTTTTCCGAAATATGTTAGATTTTTTTTCTTCTAAATTATTAGAAATAAAAAAAATATTGAGGGAGTAAAGTTTAGATTTTAAAATAAGAGGGGAGAGGAATGTAATTCAAGCTACTCTTAGGGGAGGGGAGTGAAAAATTTTCTAATATGTTTTAAATAAGAGGGGAGGGGAGTAAATATTTTAACATAAGATGTGAGGGGAGTGTAATTCAAGCATCTTTGAGGGGAGGGGAGTGTAATTTACTCTTACATAAATGACTTAAAAAATGGACAAAGTCCTTTAAAACCCTTTAAAATCCTGTTATTTTGTATGGATTTCACGATTTTGTGCGATTTTTCTAGGATTTTGCCTATTTTGCAATCAAAATCAAAGGATTTTACTCAAGACTTAATTGCAGTACTTTTGACCCCCTATGTTTCAAGATGTTGCGATTTTGGCCCCCTAACAAAATAAAATACAAAACCGCCCCCTAAGTATTGCCCCTTTGTAGTTTTGGCCCCCCACGCCAATTTTGACCAAGCCAATGCACACGTGGACGCCACGTGTGTAATTATTATTTCGTAATTAATATTTTTTTAATTAAAAATATTTTTTTATTTTTCATTTTTTTAATAATTAAACAAAAATAATAATAACATGTGTCGTCCACGTCAGCTTTGAATTTACCAAAACAAAAATAATGTTAAATATATGTTATAAATTATATATACTCATAAATGACTCTGCTTCAAGTCCACAAAATACTTATACATAAATTACTTTAAAAAAATGGACAAAACCCTTCAAAATCCTTTAAAACCTTGTGATTTTGTACTGATTTCATGATTTTGTGCGATTTTGATGCGATTTTTCTAGGATTTTGCCTATTTTGCAATCAAAATTGAAGAATTTTACTCAACACTTTTGCAGAATCGATATAAGAAATTGTATAATCGCAATCAAAATCGATGAATTTTGCCAAAACAAAAATAACGTTAAGTATTTGTTATAAATTGTATATAGTCATAAATGACTATGTTTAAAGTCCACAAAATACTTATACATAAATGACTTTAAAAAATGGACAAAATCCTTCAAAGCCCTTTAATATCCTGTGATTTTGTATGGCTTTCACGAATTTGTGCGCTTTTTATGCGATTTTACTAGGATTGTGCCTATTTTAAGATTCTCCTATGGATTTTGAGTCGTTGAAGGTGAATAAAGTCGCAAAATCTTATATTTTAGAATTTAAGTCGGGATTTTGACAACAATGGAAGAAATAGAGGACATTGGGAGAACGGACTTTGGAGGGTATACATTTCTTCTAAATATAAATCCCTCCTCATTTTGAGGAACTTAAAAATTGTTTTGGATGAGAATTTTGGGAGGCTTGAGAAGGTTTATATGAATTCTTCAAATTTAATATGTGTTGTTATAATATTATTAAAATTAAAAATATATTAATTATAAACATTCATTTATCATTCTCTAAAAAAAGTACTCTTTTAAAAACTTTGAAAGATCTCTCAATTTTTCCCTATATTTCCCTTCCCCCAAAGTCTTTCCTTCCCATCCCCTTCAAACTTTTAAATAAAGCCTAAGTGTCTTGGAATATGGAAAAACAAATTTTTTACGGACATAAAGAAAGTGTATTTTTGGTACATTGGTACATAAAAAAAACACATTAACTACATTATCAATTTTGAAAAATATCAACTATCAAATTCTTTAAAAAAAATAAAAATAAATTCTTAATAAAAGTGAAAAAAGCAGAAAATGCTTATATATAAAGACGGAGGGAGTAATACTTTTCTCTTTCTTTCAGTTACACAGTTTTCTTAATTTGTGTATTGTTCAATTAAATCTGTTATTTTTGGACGGTGGTTTAACTGTTATTTGGATGAGATTCAGTATTCTTCTTTCTCAACAACAAAGTAATAGTTCTAATAGTAATTACACTATATATTATTTGGTTTTTACTCGTTTTTGTCCAAAAATGATTAGTAAGTAATCTCTGTCATCAATGATACTTACCAAGAAGTCACATGGAATGGTTATAGAAAATTCAAAGGAAGTTTATGACTCTGCAGAGCCAAGAAGTCCTACTAATAACTCCTTAATCAACCAAAATTTCAGAAAATAAATGCATGAGAGAAGATGAGAAGGAAGTTTAGAGTATATATATGATCTTGTTTCTTTACAGATCCTGGTAGTAAAACAACACTCCAAACAAAAATATACTCACTACCATTTATTCTCATGGCTATGCAATTACCTTCCTCCTCCTCCTCCCTCTCTAATGATTTCATCTACGACGTGTTCATTAGTTTCAGGGGTACCGACACGCGACACGGTTTCACCGGTAACCTCTACAAAGTTCTTTCTGACAATGGAATCCACACCTTCATTGATGACAAGGAGCTTCAGAGAGGTGATGAAATCACACCTTCGCTCCTCAAGAGCATTGAAGATTCGAGGATTGCCCTTATCGTCTTCTCTAAGGACTATGCTACTTCTTCATTTTGCTTAGATGAACTTGTCCACATCATTCATTGCTCCAATGAAAAGGGTACCACAGTTATTCCTATTTTCTACAGCACCGAACCATCTCATGTGCGAAAACTGAATGACAGTTATGGTAAAGCACTTGCTAAGCATGAAGAGGGGTTTCAAAATAACGAGGAAAACATGGAGCGGTTGCAGAAATGGAAGATAGCTCTTAAGGATGCTGCTAACTTATCTGGCCACCATATCATTCACGGGTACCCCTCTTCATTTCAATCTTGTTTTCTCTTTTTCATTCATTAGAGAAAATTAGGTCATTGTATGTTGAAACAATTTGAATTGCAATATCACAATTGTTATTATGTATCAATACATCTATCTGATTGTTATTCTGATATATTTATTTAAATATGTATGATTGGACAGAAATGATTATGAGTACAAATATATTAAAGAAATAGTTACAGACGTCTCCAACAAGATCAACCCTGTTCATTTACATGTTGCTGATAACCTTGTTGGACTCGAATCTCGAATATCAGAAGTGAATTCACTTTCGACTTGGGATCTAAGGACGAAGTCTGCATAATAGGAATCCTTGGAACTGGAGGACTGGGTAAGACGACACTTGCTAAACAAGTTTATAATTCAATTGTTGATCAATTTGAATGTTCGTGTTTCCTTCACAATGTGAGAGAAAATTCTGTTAAACATAGCTTAGAGTATCTGCAAGGGCAGCTCCTCTCCCAATTAATCAAATATAACACTCTGCTTGGACATGTTACTGAAGGAATTAAAGTCATACGACAAAGGCTATCTCGTAGGAAAGTTTTGTTGATTCTCGATGACATTGACAAACAAGAGCAGTTGAAGAATTTGATCGGGAAGCCTAGTTGGCTCGGTCCTGGAAGCAGAGTCATCATTACCACTCGAGACAAAAAATTGCTATCAGGTCATGGGATTAGAAGGATATACGAAGCAGATGGTTTAAATATGGAAGAATCTCTTGAATTGTTAAGAATGAATTCTTTTAAAAGTAACAAAAATGATTCAGGGTATGATTATATTTTAAACCGTGCAGTTAAATATGCTGCTGGCCTTCCATTAGCTTTAGAAGTAGTGGGTTCCAACTTGTATGGAAAGAGTATAGCAGAATGTGAGTCTTTACTAGATAAGTATGACAGAATTCCACATGAAGATATCCAAAAGATACTTAAAGTAAGCTATGACGCTTTGGACGAAGAACAACAGAGTGTCTTTTTAGATATTGCCTGTGTCTTTAAAGGGCGTCCAGAGGAGTATGTCCAAGAGGTACTTCGTGATCATTATGGTTATTCCATAAAAATCCACCTTCGAGACTTGGTTGATAAATTTCTCATAAAGATTACTAGATATGTGACATTACATGACTTGATAGAGGATATGAGTGAAGAAATTGTCCGACAGGAATCAATTAAAGAGCCTGGAGAACGCAGTAGGTTGTGGTGTCGTAATGATATAGTTCATGTTTTAAAGAACAACAAAGTAAGATTGATATCTATGAACAATTTGTTATTTAAGCTTACCATGACTTTTCTCTTTTTTCGAATTATTTATGACCATCTCATACTAATTCTTTTTACACTTAATTACACGTACATGTTCTAGCTCTATATGTTATTTGTATTGTGGTTAATTAATTTTTATTTTATTTTTTGTTAATAGGGAACTAGTAAAATTGAAATGATATATCTGAATTGTTACTCAATGGAACCTGTAATAGACATGAATGAAAAGGCATTCAAGAAGATGACAAATCTCAAAACACTTTTTATTCAAGATGGCAATTTTTCTAAAGGTCCCAAATATCTTCCAAGTAGTTTGGTATTTTGCAAATGGAAAGGATGTCCTTCAAAGACTCTATCATTTTTGTCAAACAAGGCAAGTTAAATAATTTTATTTTCTAATTGTGTATATTGATAAATTCACTATGAAAGTATATTGTGTAATCATTTGTTTATATGTTTGTTTCTTCTTTGGTGTTTTAGCAGAATTTTGAGAATATGAAACAGTTGATATTGGACTGGAGTCAATCTTTAATCCAAATACCAGATGTCTCAGGTCTTCAAAATTTAATTAAGTTCTCATTTGAATTTTGTGAGAATTTAATTAAAATTGAAAATTCCATTTGGAAGCTAAATAAGCTTGAACACTTAAGTGCGAAGGGTTGCCTCAAGCTCGAGAGTTTTCCACCCTTACATTTGCCCTCTCTTAAGGAACTGGAACTCTTTAAGTGTGATAGTCTCAAAAGTTTTCCAGAATTATTATGCCAAATGACAAATATAAAAAAGATTAATTTTGGTGATAATTACATAGTCGAATTGCCATTTTCATTTCAATATCTCAGTGAACTGAGTCACTTACAAGTAAATCAAGTTAGAAGGCTCAGGTTCCCAAAGTATAATGATAAAATGAATCCTATAGTATTTTCAAAAATGCGTACTGTTATACTTGGAATGACCAACCTCTCAGATGAATGTCTCCCAGTACTTCTCAAGTGGTTTGTTAATGTGACATATCTAAACTTATCAAACAACAATTTCAAAATTCTTCCCAAGTGCCTTAATGAATGTCACCATCTTAGGAAGTTTTATTTGAATAATTGCATGTCTCTTAAGGAAATTAGAGGGTTTCCACCGTATCTTGAAGAGTTTTCTGCAGTTGGACGTGTATCATTGAGTTTGGCAGATAGAAGAAGGCTACTGAGCCAGGTTTGTTGTTGTTGTTGTTGTTTTACTTGCTATATGTAGTACTTTACTTATGGTATTTCATGTATATATTTGATAGTAAACAGATAATTTAATATATTTTATTCCAACTAACAGCAACTACATGAGTCTGGATGCACCAAGATTAGTTTCCCAAACGGAAGTGAGGGAATTCCAGATTGGTTTGAGCACCAAATCAAGGGAGACACAATTTCTTTCTGGTTTAGGAAAAAGATTCCTACTATAACATGTATTTTTCTTATCCCGAGATCTGCGGATATTCGAAAATGCAAGTTGTTTGTCAATGGCTTTGAATGTATTGATTCTGGCTATCTATTCAATTATCATGGGACAGTTCTGCCGTTGGAACATGCATTTTTGTTTGATATGAAATTCGATGACCATATTCACGGGCCTGAATGGTTCGAAACAGTTAAAAATAATGAATGGAACCATGTGAAGCTTAAGTGGGAGATATCTTATTTTACAGACCCGGAGGAGGATGCTTGGAGTAGCACGGAGGAAGGTGAGAAAGAGATTAAAACATAAGCAGTGGTGCACCAATGGGAATCCACCTGTCGTGGTATGGGTATGATTTTTGGGACATAGAGGATGGATATTGTTCCGACGCGGAGAAAAGCAACAAGCAGGGGGAAGTGAGATTCACTAATCCTTATAGTAGAAAGAGAAAATTAGATGAATATCTTATAAATTATAGCAATACATCATTATCGCAATTTGAGCCTCCTCTGAAAAAGCAAAGATTGCTGGAAGTCGGAGTTTCAGAGACAAAGGAGGAGTAGCGTTTTAGTGACACGGAGGAGGATGAGATTGAAATATTAAGCAGTACACAAGATGAAAGAAAGATGTTGGGTCCATCATAAAGTTAATCGTGTTTTTGTTCTCTCAATCTCAAGATTGCAGGTTTGTGCTATGTTGTTTACACTGTACACTTTACATCATTATCATTATATAGTCAATTACAAATTCATTGTTTCTAGCTGGAGAAGTTTTTTAATGATGAGACATGATGTAAGATTCTATGGAGGATGCTTTGTAGCAAAATCATTTGTGATCATAGACATGTCTGGTGTCCAACATGTGTTCATGTCGAACACAAACACACGTGATTCCATTCAAATATGTTATTTTCTTAAATTATTGCCGGTGTCGAAGTATTTGTGTCGATGCTTGACAGGGAGGATGTTTTGTCGCTCTTGAATAATAGAAATTTTAGAAATTATAAATGAAAACATTTTACACATATAGAGCTTATCAATTTTTCGTTTTTTTCTTCGTCCCATTAATTGATTCAAATTGAAGGTTTTCGAAGAGTTTGCAACTGCTTAAAATTCAACAAGCAGACTGCCTTATTCTAAATTTTAGCCACTTTAAACTTATAAATTTGGCATTTGATGTTGAAGTCTTCATGAGTAATGTAATGAATGTTGTTACAAGTTAGATTACTATACTATGAAACCATAATTGCTTTTAAACATAAACTTTATGAAAGATCTTATGAAAAGGAAATTGATTGTTATTCCATAGTAATATATTTATAAATATGCATGACTTGTCATTTCTTAGAGTATGAAGACCGTTATAAAAATGTGTATCTTCTGTCCAACAGGTCAAATTAGATACAAACTTCATCTTATATCACAGTGAAATAGATAATCCAAAGAATTTTAAATTGCAAATGTATGAACTTGGTGGTATAAAGAAGCCTTTATCCTATCAAATTATGTTTTGATTTGGCAAATGGAAGTGGAGAATAATTCAAAGTTTTGGTTTTGTACTTCCAATAGAAAGAATTAATTTACTTTTATCTGCTACTCCTTATATTTTTTATTCAATTTCTTTTTGAAGTCTTACAAACTGGTACTCCATTTCTATTTAATGTACCTCATGAACTAATTTTTACTTTATTCATATGACTTATAAATCTTTTAAAATAAATTTCATTTTATTTTCTCGTTTTGACCGTAACATATTAGAACTTTCCGTTTTCTCCATACTCGTTTGTATGATAATTTCAAGCGTGGATCCTCTCATGTTGAAATAAACATAAGGTAGTTATGTTTCAAATTCAGGCAACTTTTCTCTAACCAATACTAAACATTTACTTGTTCTTTGACTGTGCATTATCAGGAAACCATCTGTAGTCATTTGGCTATTTGCATTGTCATGCAACATGTCTAGAGGTTGCTCGAAGCACATAATCCGTTGGTTGTTCGAAAGGGCAGTGAGTAATGCTATGCTTTGAGCTCAGTTCTACTGGTTGCAGATTTTTTAGAATTTCAATCTCAGTACACAAATTGGAATCCTTATAGAAAGAGTAAATCAGATGATGATAAGAACTCGGAAGTTTCTGAGACAGAACTTGAGTAACAGCAACAACATTGTATGGCTCTTGTGATTAATAAGGTATTCTTGTGTAAAAACACTTCTCTGCCAAATTAGTTTTCTGAGACAGAACTTGTGTCGCAGGAACAAAATGTATGTGTATGATTCTGACAGATGGTTCATCTCAAATCTTTATTCAATGATGTGAACTTCCATTTCTCAAATAAAGTGTTTGATTATTAATTACAACTAGACTTTGAATATTTTCACAAAAAAAGTATTGTAAATATTATATTTTAATAGCATTTTAAATATAATTATAGGACAACATCTCATAATATATTGTACGTAACACAGAAGTTGGACATAAACACTACCAATCCTACAAAACATTTGTAAGAAGAAAAAAAAACTAAGAACTTTGCTTTAGTCACAATTTGATTAATATCTACATAATTTATATTAAGGTCCGTACCATATTATTCCCAATAATTTAATGTCAAGTTGTGCCTCCATAATGTGTTTGGCTGCAAAAACTGAAACCAGGGCCTAGCTATACCTTTGAGCCTAGTATAGTATGCTAAGTATAGAACAACTTTATCTTTAATTTAGTACTTACAAGTTATTTTGTTAATTGTGATTAGAGTAGGAAAATATATCTCTTTTGTTAATCTCTCTACATCTTCAGTTATACCAAATGGGAAGAATACAACTGGGAGGCTGTCGTTCCCCGTCATCCTTCTCAATCGTCCAATGAGGAAGGGAACTTGGGGAGGATGTCTTTTTCCAGCTCCCCCTCAATTTCTACCTCTAACACAGAACTATTGGTGAATTGAACAACAGAGGCTTGGTTGTCTTGTTCTTAGGAAATTTCAAACACAAAAATGTATCAACCTGTCAACATTCACTCCTTGTTACCCTGGCGGTGATCATCGTTTCACATGGATTCTTTTCTGCATGTACAGCTCTTTGAGTTTCCTCTAATGCATGACGTTGCTTGTCTTCATTTGAAGAAGCAATACTACACTCTAAATTACAGGTTTGCCCCTAAACTGTACCATTGGGGATTTGCCCCTGCACTTGCAACCCTCGTAGTCATAACCCTACGAATGAGCCAAGCTCAAAGGCATGACCTCTCAATACACTACATTTCGCTTCAAGATCCACTCACTATGCTCGAGTGTCTGGCCACTTATCCGAGAATTTGAGCCATACTCAACGAATGTAATAATTGCAACATTTGTTTAAACTTATATACATTTCAGTTAAGCAACTCTAGTATTATTTTTACCTTAAGAAGTCTCTGAATATATTGTTTAACAGGAGAGGAAAGGTTAGTGCCATGTCCTGACTTTAAACACTCTGAGAGACCTGTAAATAAGGTAAAATTATGCAGTTAGAAGCAACAAACAAGAAGTTCAAACATAAATATCAATATCATCACATTACCATAACTATGTTGAAATATTAATGATTATTATAACCTTTTAGACTATAGGTTAATATCACTGCTTACTCCTGTAATTAGTAGAAGTTGGGTGTAACTTAATTTTGAGGGGAAAACTTGATAATAAGCAATATCAGACACTAATTTAGATTAATTATTAATTATAAGTAGATAGAAAATCAGATTCAGTTAAGTTTGTTTATTGAATTAGCGGTTTGTTACAGTTCAGTTAGAAAGTTAGACACTCGTCATTTAGGCTCTGGTTGGCAAGAACAAACTGCTAATAGTGGCGCAGCCAGAAATTTTATAAAGTCTGGGCAAAAAATTTATCGCAAAACGTTACTTCCTTCCTGCGAATAATTTCACATTTCCTGCAGATAATTTCACATTTCCTGCCAATATATCTTTCCTGTGGATCCTAAATCCTCGGCAAAATCTGCAGGAAATGTGTTTCCTGCGGAATTTACACAAAAATCCGCAGGTAAATCCGCAGAAAAAGCTAAAAGTTCTAGTATTGGCTGGGCTTGCTACAAAGAAAGTTGGAGCTTAGCCTGGGCTAGTGCCTAGGCTAGCTGGGGGGTGGCTCCGCCCCTGACTGCTAACATTTAGCGGATAGTTTGTAGTATGTAAGTTTGTATAACTCTTTGGTAATGGTCATTGTCTCACGATCATATAGTACTTTTTTAGATGTTTGGATGGAACTTATTTTGAGCTTATGAAAAAGAGTTTATGCAAATAAATAAGTTTTTATCTTAATTCATAAGTTTTCACTAACGAAAATTGTACCTTCATAAACTATGTTTTCATAAACTACATTAACAATCTTATAAATAATGCATAAAGACATATTTATTTGCATAAGCTTTAAAATAAGCTAATCGAAACATGCCCACGTCAAGTAGTCTTTGAGCTTATAGTTTATAATCGTTTTCTCTCATTTTTACCCTCATTATCTTAATTGAAAAAAATTATTAATTCTTTTTAACTCATTTTAAAATATTAAATAAGTATATCATTTTATATTTATCAATTAAGTTAAACACAATTGTCATAAAAAAATATAAAAAATATATAGTTAAATGCTAATTTTACCAAACACTTCAAATTCGTCCGCGTGAGCTAACCTCAGTTAGTAGGGACAATGCATAATATATGTAAGGTTTGGGGTTCAAACCCCGGCCACCACCGAAAAAACACTTCAAATTCAGTAAGCTAGTTTATCCACACTAACAAAATCTTAGGACGTGTTTGTCTATTGGCTTAAGCACTTGTGATACTGTTTTGAAGAACTTGTGAAAAACAACTTATAACATTTTTATAATTTGTTTCCACCTTATTTTCACAAGCTCCTCGTGACATCTTATGAAAACAACTTATAGATTAACAATATCTTCTATTATAGAAATAGCTTATTCGTAAGCATTATATGATAAGCGATGATAAGTGTTTAGGGTTTAAACCGTCCGAAATAAGTTGTTTATCCAAACAGAGGCTTAATTCGTAACTAACTGCTCAGTGAGAAAATAGCATAACTAATTCTAATTCTAACTGCATTTAACAAACTCAAGAGCGGTTACAGTTAGTTTCGAGACGATAAACTGGAAAAGAAGCGAGGTGATTCTTTTTGCAATAAGCTGCTTTGATGAGTTGTTCATTGGCATTCTTCTTTGCCAGAACCTGAAAAACGGAACGGTTTTGTTTGAATTCAAAAACACTCAGGATGAGGAAAGTTTTGAGGATTTTTTTTAACTTACTTCGCTGCGTGTTAACCTTCTCTTTGTTGCGATGGTGTTGTTGTGTGTTGCATTAGTTCCACGGTGACGTTGGAGCGTCTCAGAGTGTATTGCTAGTGGTGTGAATGGAATAATTAGGGTGGGTTTTACGAGTTCACTAAGATCACTTTTCATTTTTTGAGAACACTAAACTCTTTTTCTTTACTTAAATACTTTTTTCGGTAATGGTCATTTTAGTCTCTGAACGTGTAACAAATAACTACAATCGTCATTTAATGTATCAAAATTTCAAAATAGTCTTTGATTGTGCATGTTGTCAGTCAAAATAGTTTTTGACACAAACACTTCGTTAGTATTGTCATATTAACCCTTCAATACATCTACTTATTGTCATATCAATCCTTATAAATACTTACTTATTGTCATTTTAATCCCTAAATAAAAAGAGTTGTTGTGAATATGAGTCACATTTTTATGCTCGAGCAAGATATCAACCTCGAAAGGCTGTTTGAATGCTTATCTAAATTTCTCGCCATAAAAAAATACTTGGCCTTTTTTTAAAAAGAAAGGGAAAGTTCCGATGACCTTTAGCATGGTTAATTTAATATAGTTGTGAACCTTGAGAAAGTAGTACCACTAAGTTAACTATGTCAATTATGTTAAACCCGATACAGTTAGGAAAAAGATGCCAAAATTTGTGACATGGAGCACGAGAAACACGGGACGCAATGGTTGTCGTCGGAAGAACTAGGTGAAACAGTTACCATGGAGTTGGATGTCGGTTGACAAGACACAATGGTTGTTGTCAAAAGAACTAGATGGAAGAAATTAACATAGTTTTTGATAGATAGACGAAATAACAATAATTATTGAAAACTGACTCGGTTAGACTTTTCTTTATTGTTTTTTTTATTTTCCAAAGTTTTGTAATGTCCCCCAGACTTTTCTTTTTAATAATAATAAAATTTAAGCTCATTAAAAAAACAGTTATGCCATGATCTGGCGTGATATCTATTAGTATGAATCTAAATAAAAATTTGTAAATTTATATAAAACTAGAATGGACACCCGTGTCAAGCACGGGCTAAAATTTCGTCATCCTCAATGGAGCGAATATTTTGATGTATCAAGTGTCAGTTAAATCTCAACATTGGATAAAATATTGGAGGTTGAAGAAGAAATAAGTGAAAGATAAATCATATACTCAATTCTTAAAATTTTGGATGAAGATGTAACTTCATTCTCACTTGTGTGATTGCTCTTTCTGCAATGTGTCGATTCACACAAGTGTTGGCTCCCATAAGTACCAATGGTGATATCATTGAAGTGAATAAAATAGTCACAAGGAGGGGGGGTTTGAATTGTGACCCTTTAAAAATTAACCTGCAACTTAAAATTAATTCTCAAGTGGTTTACTTGGAAAAGTTAAGTTAGTGAAATTGCTTCAGAACGTTCTGACGTTCTTGTGCAAATTATGCAGAAACTGATTTAATCAAGTAACTGTGTTGTGTGTGTATAGTGTATACTGAATTTAAAAGAGTAAAGGGAAGAGAAAGAACACACAGAAATTTATAGTGGTTCACCCAA
>Ga0315913_1003720_pt1 | contig 18331 bp, 18 predicted proteins | sample MpolsnodulesMG_FD_207736 | JGI IMG/M metagenome (GOLD analysis project Ga0315913, IMG submission 207736) | Medicago polymorpha root nodule microbial communities from Los Angeles, California, United States - small nodules | ecosystem: Host-associated > Plants > Roots > Nodule | place: USA... | reverse complement strand
CTTGAACTTGTTCAATCAGAATCTCTAAGAATAGTACTTTGATTATGGATCCTGCACACTTGAACAAATTGTTTAGCATATCCAATTGATTATTTTCAAATACCTTTTTATTGTCAAAACTCAATAGGTGATTTGTGAAACACCCTTGTTCCAACACATACCCAAGAATGGGATCAAAATCATGTAGTTCATGTTAAAAGGTGATTCGCTCGATCTTGAAGATGGTTTTGAGAGGATAAGAGGCCGAAATGATATAGAAGAATAAAAAGGTGATTCGCTTGATTTTAAAATTTGAAAGAGTCTAAGCATGATGAAAATTGATTAAAGCTTGATTTGGAAAAAAATAAAAATAAAGAGGAGTCACTTGGTTTGTTTTCAAGGTTTGTTAAGAAAATGTTTCTGAGTTTTGCATATTTGAATGTTTTTGAAAATTTTGATTATCCTAACTAAAAGTGAGCTAAAATGAAATCTAAAAAAACTAAGTGTAATGGAATAAAATAAAGCGCGAAGGATTTTACAAAGGATGTTAGATCCAAAGTAAAAGTCTCATTTCCTTGGAGTTAAACAAAAATTACTAGTTGTTTGATTTTAAAGTCCTTAAATTGTCCATAATTAATCCCTAATTTGTCCCTAATTGATTTTGGTCTTGAGCTAAGGTCTTGACATAAAGCGGAATAAATAAATGTGTGTGTCGGTGCAATATTCTCATTTATGTATTTACATAGTTCCTAAGTACATTCTAATGTCTCAATAATATAAATGACAAGAAAATAAAATGCATATGATAATAAAATAAAATAAATGCTAAAATAAAATAAAGAAATAAAAAGAAAAATAAAAGATAAAATGCCTGATATGATGCTAAACCTAAATAATTTGAGAAAGTAGAAAAACTAAATAAATAAAGGCTAAATAAATAAAAGTAAAGGATTAAATAAACTAAAATGTCCTAAAAAGAAAAAGACATAAAGAAAAAAAAACTAAACTATGAAAAGAAAAAAAAACATTAAACTAACTAAAAATGCAATAAAATTAAACTAGGAGTGAAATGCTTGTGTGTTTCGAAACTTTGTTGTTATGGATTCAAAGGTTTCGATTTTCTTTTTGTTGTGGGTTGTGTTGGTATAGTTTCTGGATTTGTGAATTGAGGATTTGTTCTTGCTAAAAAAATGCTTCTTGAATGTTTCTAGGGTTTGTGAACTGTCGAAAATGTTCTGTGGTTGTTTTTTCTTATGTGTGTGAAAAAAAATGAGCGAGTGATTGGGGCAGTTTAAATAGTGTTGTTTTTAGGGTTAATTGAAGGTGTACAATGTGCTTAAAATGAAGTGTATACAACCTGAAATTGGTTTCTTTTGATGGTGTACCATGTGCTAAAAGTGAAGTGTACATAAACTGAAAATGGTTCCTTTGGTGTAAAAGAAATGGACAGAAATGCCCCTGCCGGGCTTGACATAAATTGGACATCTTGGACATTGGACAAAAAGGAATATTGGACCAAATAACTAAAAGGACAAATAATTTAACTAAACAAATAATAACAGTAAAAACGAAAATAAATAAATAAAAACTAAATAAAATGAAATAAAAATAAAAGGGCATTAATAAATAAATAAAAAAAGATAATAATAAAAGTAAAATAATAAAAGATTTAAAATTGTCCCTTCGGAACCAAAATGAGGTATTTTAAAATATCTCTCTGCCGAAATTTCGTTTGAAACGACGAAAATTCCCGGTTTTAAAAATACAAGTAAAAAAAGTTTTAAATGGTCAAAAAATGGGGTATGACACATTCAAACATATTAAAATCCACTTGAGTTTGCCTAGTAGTGTTGGATTGAGATGTTAGAGTGTGTTATTCCTTTTGGTCTCTGGTTCATTTATCCTCGATACCAATTTGGGTAGAGTAGTTTAACTTCTTTAAAAAAAAAGATTCTAAGCCTATTATTTATTTAAAAACAACTTTGTTTTTTGGTGTTCTCAATAATCAACTACATGTGAAATTAATAGATAAACATTGACAATTCCCAGCATGAAATCAATAAAATGGCATTTCCCACTTAAAATATCAGACCTACGAATTTTTTTGGAAAAACATCAAATATACTGAAATCTACCAAATTCAATATGCTGTTATACTCTAATAGCTCCAACTATTAGTGGAAAAGTTACCATAAATCAAATTTTCAAAAGGCTACAAATGTAATAAAATTGAACCTTCAAAAAAATGACATCACAACAGTATATTATATATCAAAACCAGTTCAGTTCATAATGAATTGTTCCAGATTTGAAGCAAACACAGAAATTTGTGCACTAAACAGACATTATTTTAAAGTAACTCAGATTTGGAAAATCAAATGACCAACCATTTAATGGGTGAATCGTTTAAATGTAGTGCACAATGTGTGAACGAACAATTCAAGTTTCAAAGTAAGAAACAACTAAAAATTGTAGCAATTTTTCAATATGTAGATTTGACCAATCCTTTAATTAAAATGATCGAACAAGTCTTCTGAAATCATAACAGACATAAAATAAATAACATAAACAAAAATAACTGATATATATATGTTGTAGTTGAATTTCATGCTTAAGTGGCATAGCATAGCATCTACATCGTAACATTATAAACATGGTGATATCAAACTTTCAACGTAGACTTTTGGGTTTATCCAACAGTTGGTGTTCTGAATCTCAGGAATATAAAAAATACCATTTTTGGAGTCGTAAACAACCAACTTCAATTTGTTAATTCCCAAATCATAAACATCCATCAACATTTGGTCATCCTCAGAAATATATAAAACCTTGGCATAGGTATACGAACCTCGATCGATGTAAGGAATATTGTACAATTTAGTCCAAGAATCTTTATTTCCATATTCCTTCATGATCCAAACATCCAAAAACATATAACTACTTGCAAAGATGCACAAGCTATCATTCAACACCCCCAAGGTCCAACGATCCTTCACTAAATCAGGTTGTGAAATCTCTTGATACGTCTCCTTATCCAAATCAAGAGAAACAATAGCACGCGAAGAAGAATGACTCAAAGGATCATATGCCAACCAATTAACAGTACCACTCACAAATACTCCTGATGTACTAACACAGGTATATGGGATGTCTTGTATCCTTCTCCAATTATCCACACCCAGAGTATAAACACTAACTTCATTATTATTGACCAAGTAAGAATTAGAAACAATCTTATAACTATCAATGAAATGATCATACCCAAAACTATATGAGATATCAAGAACGCTTTTTTGTTGATTACTTTTCAAGGGAGGCAACATCTTAAATTTTTGAATGGAAGGGTTCCACAAAAGAGCAGAATTATTAAATAGGGTTATACAGATGATGCCATCGCATGAGCACATTGCCAAAGGTTTAGTGTTTCTCAGACTAATAGGGTAACTGAGTTGCGTCTGCGTAACACAAGTTGATAAGACCGAGGGGATTGGGGAATCAAAGAAAAGGATCTCATCTACGCTGTTCGTAGAGCTTACAATAAGGTGGTGGCGCTTGGTTGCCATGTGAAGGTTCTTCTTTGCAAATTTAGGATCGGAAATTAGAGATTTCCAAGATTTACAGAGGCATTGAAGTTTAAGGAGTAACCTCACTGGAAGCCTGCATAGAACTTCAATGACAAGATCGAACGGAAGAGTGGGTGGTGGTGGTGCGTGAAGTTGCGATGATGTTAGAGTTTCGGTGGAGGTATTCAATTGTTCACTCTTACCGAAGGTTGTTTCCTCCGTGAATAGGAGGGAAGAAGCGGCGTCATAGTTTGGCTCTTCGCCATTGCCGACTGGCACCATTCTAGCTAAGTGAAGGGATCACCGGTTGGCGAGAAAATGGTTAGATGTAACTTCCTTAGCAACAGCGTTCTCGTTCTCTGTGTAACAATGTAATGAATTAATTTCACGTTAATATTCTCATAAAAAGAACATAAGAAAGTATAATATAGAATAAAAGGTAAAAAGAAAAATTGAATGTATAGAGAGAATGGAACAAGCATACTGTTAAAGGCTGGTTAGAGGATTTTCACACCAAAAGTACCAATTTTGCGTATGGTTATTTGAAGGGACCGTCCATTTCCTTTTATTTCATTGATCAACAAATAATTTCATTACTTTTTTGTTCCATTTTTGTTTACAATTAATCTTTTAACCATTTGGTCTATCCTTAAATTACGTGTGAAAAGACCAATGTTCTCTAAGCATTTGGTACCATGTTCAATCTCTAGTCGGTGCGTATAAAAAAATATCCAAAAGAAGTTAACCCCTTAGGTGGATCGCAACTGCCTCAAGTGATTGGTCTTTACAATTACAAACATGTCAACTCTTTCAAAGAACATTAGTTATCTCTATAATTTAGTTTGTTTAAGCACTGTTACAGTCTAAAATTCGAGTTTTCCCGAAAGCAATAAAATTGTCAATCCAATTCATTTAAATAGAAAAAAATACTAGAAAAATCCCTTAAAACAAAAACGGTTGTCTTTTCTTAAAGTTTGTGCAGTGATCGGACGATCTATGTAATAATTAAAAAAAAAGTGAGTATTCCTATAAGAGAAAAGGTAGAGTAATCACTATTATTTATATGGGAAATGTTAACCGGTGCGCCTTCGGGCACTGGTTAAGGAATTAAAAAGGGAATCATTTTTTTTTTGAAAATTGTGTATTCTATTTTTTAAAAGTTGAAATATTGCTATTTTCAATGTAAATCATGTCTTTTATTTCTACTTTTAGTTTCTTAACCAGTGTCCTGGGGGCATCGGTTAACAAGTCCCTTTATTCAAATAGTTTAGTAGTTGAGACTCGCACATTTTTAACATGGAGAGGAGTTTGAAGTTTGAACATTAGAACTTGCATGATATTGTTTCTATAACTACCAATTGAGTTGTGCTTACAAATAAGAGGAGCAATATTAGTATGTGGAATGAGTTTATTGAAATGTTTTAGAAGAAAAACTATAATAAACGTAGACCGCACTTGTTTTGTTTTGAACAACAAATTTTTATTAATTATCAAATCTCTACACAAGACGAACACAGATCGAGAAGATAGAAATTACCTAACAAAGAGCATTGTATATAGACGGAACATTCAAAATAAAATTCAACACCTTACATCATAAACACCATTAAAGAGCACACCAAACTCAAAGCCAACACCAAAACCTAGTTAAACTCCGACATCCCAATAGAAACCAAAAACATGAACCAATAATACCTCCAACTCCGTCGCGAATGATCCTAGAAATAAAAACACCTATCGCCTACTAATCACGCCAAACCCCTCCAAAAAAGCATTGAACCTATCAAACCCCTTAACGTAAACTGTACTTAATTTGGTAGTTATCATGTTTTTTTAATACCGGTTAATATGTTAATTATTCTATTTTAATATTTTTTTAATATTAGTCGATTCTTGGATCGGATACCGAGTTTTCAAAAAAAGAAAAATAATATTTTTTTTTTAAAGGAAATGCTAACAAGTGCCCTTGGGGCACTTGTTTAGAAGTCCTAAAAAGAAACTTTTTATTGAAACTTGTGTTTTCACTACCTTGAAAATTAAAAATTAAACATTTTTTACATGAAATTCATAAATTATTTTATCTTTTAAATCCTTAACCATTGCCCTTAGGGCACTGGTTAGCAATACCCTTTTTTAATAAAAGGGAGGCCACCCCTAGGTTTGATTACTAAGGAACACGGCGGCTAATATAAATATCAGGTACCTATCATGATAACTAGCAAATTTGGTGTAAGAATCAAACTGATTAATTACAAAAAAAAAAAAAAAATACAAACAATGGAATAAACAAAAGAAAAGTAAAAAACGAGTAAAAGGAAACGAGTAATAAAGCCATATAAGAAGTAATAAAGAATAAAAACGAGAGACAGAATCAACGTTTTTAACAGGGAATGAAAAGTGAAAACACTAACCTCTATAGATGAGCAGATACTGTTGTTTAACGGTGTAGCCTCTTTTCTTCCTTTCAATTCTTCTACAGATCTCAATTTTCTTATACCTAATTCTCTAACCAATTTTTGCTGTCTTTTCCAGTATCAAAATAAGGATATTTATAAATATGTCATAAACTTGGTAGGAAAGAAATAGTAGAAAACGTAGAAAATTTGTACCAAAAAAAAAAGGGTAGAAAATTACTTATTTGCTAACACCAATTGAAAAAAATATCATGAAATTATTTGTTTCCTTTTTATTTTGATTCTGTCTTAATTTTGATTTTAGGGTTTTCAACTAGTGTGTCTCTTATCATATCCACGGCCGCATTGTGATCCAACTCTTGTAATTACACATTTCATAATACAATATTAGATTTGTCAAAAAACAAAAATACAATATTAGAAGACATATCTATTACCAATTACCAATATAAGAAAACTTAAAATAAAAAAATAAAAAAAAAGTGCACCTTGAAATATTTTCGGTTAGACACTAAATCTCAATAATTTGATGGATTTAATGGTCAATTTGCTATTAAACAATAAAAAGTGTTAAATACAAAGGTTACCAAGTGAATAAGTTTGAGTTGTCGCGAGTAGGGATGAATATAAAAGTTAGAGAAGGAGGTCTTGACGGGGGGGGGGGGTGGATTAGGGCCCCGATGATGTTGTATGGAGGGAGGCGGGGTGAAGATGAAATTTATTTCTTTGAATGATCGGTCATTGGGAGGTGGTGATAAGCGAAAAGAGGTTAGTAAATTTGTTGAGGAAAAAGTGCCGTTTATTTTGTGTATTCAAGAAATAAAATTAGTTGTTGTTGATGATTTGTTATGTTTTTCGATTTTGGGAAATACATTTCATGCTTTTTCTTTTCGTTCGTCAATTTGAGCATTAGGGGGTGATCGTACCTAATCAGAAGGTGACTGCCGGTGCTTTGAATGCGGTGGTTTGAGTGGTGGTAGAATGCGTCAGAATGTCTTCTTGGAGCGGATGGGGGGGTGTACCTGCAGGCACTGCGACGCTCAAGTAAGTAGAGATCAGAGAGTGAGGGTTTAGAGGAAGAGTTAGATTCTACCTTGGGGATTGCTATGAGTCCCCTGTTTATAGAGGGGGAGGGCTGCAGAGCCGTTGTAATGGCACACTTGGCTCTGGCGGTTACGAAATCGTGGGAAGTGTAACCGCCAGAGAGTTTATTACGGGAACGTGCAGAGAGACGTTGTGGTTCGTTTGAACCGATCTCGCTCGCTCCGTGCACCCCCTTGTGGGAAAGGGGTGTGTCGCAAGTAATGTTGCCAAACGTGGTGTTTGGGCTTTGGATTGTATTGGGCCTAAGTAAATGGGCCAAAGGTCCTTTTGGCCGGTCCAGAACAGTAGCCCCCCAAGTCGTTGCTCCTTTCGAGGAGTGATGACTTAAGTGCGGGCATTTTTGGTTGTTCATGTTTGGCCATGAAAAGGAAGTTCGCTTTTATGTGCTCTCTGCTCGAGAGTAATATGATTTTGTTTGATGGATGTGAAGACGTATCTAAATCGGGGAACCGTTTGCGTTGGTGGTTAAGAGTGTCGTGAGGATTGTGCGAGTAGGTGTGTGGACGCGCTCGCTATCCTCCGAACCCCCTTTGTTCCCTTACAAAGCGAGTTCGCCAATGGAGTGGGTTGCGTCCGGCATGCGAGTGCTCGGTTGACTTATGTTGGAAGGAAAGATTCCCTTGTCAGGAAGTTTGGTCGATTGTCATTCCGCAATTAATGCCCACATCTCGAGGGAAAGATTGAGGAGACATGACCTTTGGTTTCTGAGTAACACGTGTAAATGCTATTGCAGTACTTAAGTACCTGTAGCCTGCAGAGTGTTCTTGGTTTGTGTTTCCAAGGTGTCATCAGTGCCATTGATTTAATCCTGACGTTTAGAGAACCGCTACGAGTGATCAGAGCCCTTGGATGGATGATTTGATTTAATCAGGACCACAGGCATGCTATTTGAGTGGAGAGTTGTATGTGAAGGGCTGCACTGGATTGGGGCCTCACGACCTTTGGGAGGTTTTATGAAATGAGTATAAATAGTTCAAACGTTTGTTTAGAACATTACAACATTTCATTTTCTCAGAAACTTAGAAATTCTTTCCAAGAGTTCCATCAAAGACGAAGCGTTTCCGAGTCTTCAACTTCTCACTTCCACCCCAGTTCATCCATCGTAACAGGTAATGCTCTGATGATTCTCCTTTCCCTTATTTCATACTTGGCTTCTTTAGTTTCCTGTTTAAGAAATCATAGAAATGCATGCTTTTTAGCGTAGAAGTTACTCCGACTCGGTGGTTTCTACCGTTTGTTACGGTGGTTTCACCCTTTTGCAAGGAGTTCTAGGATTTGCTGTCTGTTTTCCTTAATGTTTTAGAAAAACATTGGCAATAGGCTTTAGTTTAACTTATAAGCTTCAGCCCTGTTCGCCTTGGAACGGATTCCTTGGTATGGCTGGAGTAGATTTGTCATTTATTTTATCCCCTGACTTTTAGCGGTGGTGTTTGATCCCTTCCTCGTCGTGGTCGACCTGATGGGTAAGGGAACGGTGGATCTGAATGTTGGATTCACTTTTTCCCTTGCTCTTTCAGGTTCCCATGGCGAACGAGGAAGCTGACGCGCTTGTCTCTCCTTGGTTGGGGAAAAGCCTCTAGAAACGGAGTCAGCTTTTGCTACTAATGGAGTGGGAGAGATTTCATTTGGCTCTATCGACGAAAAAGAGGATTGGGAGTTAGTACTCCTGAGCACGTCGGATCGAGTGTGCTTTGAATATGAAAATCACAGTTTTCCCATGTATGAAGTGGTTTTCAAAGACATGGGTTTCCGACTCCCTTTTTCTGATTTTCAATGGGAGATGCTCTGTTGGACCAAACAGTCGCCTTCTCATATTCACCCCAATTCTTACGCTTTTATGATGGCCTTTGAATTCGTGTGTGACTATCTCAAAATTCATGCCTCCAAGCACGTCTTCTTTTCCTTTTTCACCGTACAACGAGGTGCGGATTAGGTTTCCTTCCGTTAGACCCAGAAGATGTTTGAGATTTTTGCCGGAAAAGTGCGGAGTTTCAAAGAGCGCTTCTTCTTAGTAAGACCGAAGAGCCAAACAGCTTTGGATACCCTTTTAGAGGCGGCGAAGGATGGTGTACAGGAACGCGACTCTCTCTTTCACCTGTGCTGGTCTCAAGACCACTTTGGCTATGAGCCGAGAGATTTCAGTCGAACCCTTGCTAGTCTCACGGAGGAAGAGACAGATATGCGCCAACGACTTTGGGCGTTTGTTCAGTCTCTCCCACGGAGGGTCAAAACTGACAAACGGGGGAACCCATTGATGAATGCGGACGAGACGCTAGTAACAGAGCCCCGCCTCATCAATACCCACGAGTTGTTGACGTCATAAGACTTCGAGGATTGTCTTGGTAGTTTGTACCTTCTTTTCACCCTTAATTCGCTTGTTTTTGTGTGTTGTCTTTCAGATCTGATAAGTTTTCTTCCTTTCTATGTTTTGAAGGAAAAATGAAAGACTTAGGGGCCCTTGTGAATGAAGCAAACAAGAAGGTCACCGCCAAGAAACGGCGTAAGAACGCCCAATCTCTGGAGCACCTTATAATCGGATCTGGCCTCGGCTCGACCTCTAGTTCTGTGGTGGACTTGGAAGGTGATGGTCCTTCTGAAGAGCTGGTGTAGGAGCCTGCGAAAAGGAAGAAGGTGGGGACGCCTTCTAAGGAGCCAATCACGCCTATTCGGTCGGTTCCTGTTCGCTCTGAAAGGGGGGCTTTCTTCAGCTCCAAAAAGTGTGGTCTGAGTCGGATCAATGCGGCCCTCATTCGACCCTTTTCATGGATCACCCTGAGCTGAGGACCTAGGTTCAGTTGGCCGAAGCAAGGCAATAACAGATGGAGTTATTGCTACTAAGAAGGCTCTGGAGGTCGTCGCGGCCCTTAACAATGTTTCACTGGAGAGTGAAATCCGGGTCAATGCATTGGCGCAGGAAAGGGATGCTTTGGCTGCTAAGGTTGCTGATCTTGAGGACGAGGCAAGGAGCAAGAGGTCAGCTGCTGAGGAGCGTTACCGTCAATTTGTTGTTGTGGAAAAGCAATTGGTAGAAGCTCGGACTGCCCTTGAGCAAGCGGCCGACTCTTCCCGGAAGTTGGCTGAGGAGAAGGTGTCCTTGGAGGAAGTTTTGAAGAAGGCAGACCTCTCTGGGGAGGATGAAGCAGAAGACACGGTCGTCCTAAGGTGTGCTAACCTTGTGGACAGGATTGGTGAGCTGGAAGGAGGCTTGGTGGACGCCGTCAAGCCTGGTTTTGATCGCGTTATGGCTCAGCTGAAGGTGGCGAAGCCCGGTGTTGACTTAAGCGTCGAGGGAATTCACCCCCTTAGTGATGTGAAAGATGGGGTGATCACTCCTCCTCCAGATCTTGAAAAGGATATTGGGCATGATGATGAAGCCCAGGCCATTGAGGCTTTGTAATTAATCTTTTAACAACCATGTTTGTAATGACATTGTGCGCCCTTCGTGGTTTTAGCACTCTTGCAATATAATCTGCTCTGTTCTTTAATTATACTTGTTTGAAAATGTTTGTTTTATTTTCAAGTACAACGTTTCAAACTGAGTGCTCGTTGTGTGAGGCTTTTTATACTACTCGGAGTATTTGTTGAGAACGAAGAAACAAAATTTGACCTATGCAAGCCAATGTTTAAACCATTTTGAGCCATTATATTCTCGACCAAATTGGCTATATTGTTATGTGCTCCTATATTTTGTTGTTGGACATTTCTAACAACTTTATCGGCATTGTGATTCCTATCCACTAAGACCACTTCAAGTTGACCTTGGATTACTGGTTGGACAGGTTGGGATTGAGGTACAAGTTGTGGCCTCTAAACCATTAGTTTGATCGACCGCAACGGTTGTTGATTTTGGACTTGTGGAACCGGTTGGTAAATAGGTTATGGAGGAGTAAAGAAATCTGTTATCCTCCCCATTTGTGTGGTTAGGGCTTGGTAACTCCGGTTTGTGTCCCGTATCAAAGGATTAACACACAGTACCAATTTGTTGTGTCAACAAATTAACCATTTCGTGATTACTCTCATCCATTTGTTGCCTTAACAATCTCATCGAATCAGTTGTTAAGGCTGGTAGAATATTTCCACCAAAAATGCTAGAACTTGAAGGACTATGTGTGTTGTGAATTGTGAACGGATTTGCTTGGTCTGCAATTGTGGATGCATTATTATGTACATTTTCCATCATCAAAGTTGGCATACCATACGGTTGTTCCTTAGGAAGGTTCTGCATATTTGTATTTCGACCATCAAGCCTAGGCCTGACTAAAGGAGAACTTGGGACAATGGTAGTCGAAGGAATACCAGCAGTGAGTAGTGCCACAAAGGTTCCCATTTTTGGTCGTGTCATTGGAGAGGATGTCGGAATGGTTGAGGGAACGGTTACTCCCGTTTTCGTCGAAATTGGCATAGCCATGGTTGCCCATACGGTGATCGACATATTTAAATCTCCCAAAGGAGTAGTCGCTTGTAAAGGTTGTGCTTGTGAAGACGATTGTGAAGAGGTCGAACTCGCACGAGCCATAGATTTACCACTTCTCAAATGCATACACAAACAACTTGGTGTTTTTAGCAATAAAGTTACCCATAAATAGTAACAAAATCCTAAAAACGGATCTCTCAAGGGGATGAGTTTTGAAAAAAGTTTTAAAAAACGGTTTTCCTTTTTGAAAAAAGTTTTTAAAAATCAATTGCACAAACAGGGTCCCACCGGGCGTGCCAATTTGTTTACCAGTGTTTTTGGCAAACTACGGGCTAGTTCTGATTATTACAAGCGAAACCGAATTAGAAATCTCAGGACATGTTGTGCAAAGGTTTGGATCGAAAATGGTTTCAAAAAGGTCACGAAATGCACTCAGGTTACTTAGAGGGCAAGACGGGTTTTAGAGTAAAAACAGGCATTGTCTCTCAACAGGTTTGGGATTACAAGTAAAAGCAAAGCAAAATTCAAGAAAAGGGTAAAAACTTAAACACATAAATTAAAGGAAATGTAAAATGCATTGCATTAAAAGTAAAATGGTCTACAAATTAGTTTACATACATTCTATATAACTCGTTTCCCTATGCGCCGTTAGTTTGAGTGTTGTAGAATTTCAATAAATGATTTGCGACCCATTTTTCGACAGGAAACTCTTATTTATACATAAGGAAAATAACTGGAAAAAGACTAATGCCATGATCATCACTTCCTCCATCTTGGACGACCGCTTGTCCCCACGTTTCCACTAAGGAAACCGCCTTTGAGCTTGAAATCGAATCTTTCTCGCCATGATTGCTTGACTTCGACGCAATTATGCTTTCAGCCTTGCTCTGTCGAGCTCCTGACCATGCACGCTAGGCTTGCTATCTTGTCGAGATCCTAAAGTTAAAATGAGAAAGCCTTCGATTCCTGCAAAGTTATAAGTCAACTAAATGTTGAGCACATTAAAGCCTCTGAGTCTACACTTATGGTAATAGTTTTTTTTATAAGGAAGTACGCCATATGATCATTATTATATGCAAAAATCTACATTTTAAGTTTATTGAATATGTGACGTATGAGTTCTATAATATAGATCATAGATATTATTTATTCAAAAGTATATTTTTGTTTATAATCCTGACAAATGCAATATTTAATAGTTGGTAGCAGCATTTATCCCTTTGGTGTAATTGAAGAACCATCGAGAAAAGGTGAAACATAACATCTTGCCCCATTCTTGCACACACCACGCATGGTCCCCCATACTCCAAATTCTCATCCCTCCGATTCAAAAACAAATCCAACGGTTTAAACTCATCCACGATCTCAGACATAAACCTTTGATTACTCAGATTCCACATGGTTCACATTGTTCCACGGTCACTACTTCTAAGCCCTCAGATTCTAATGAATCCAACGGCTAAAAATATGCACAGAATCTCAACATGGTAGCGGGAACAACAACAACTTGAAGAAACAACAACAACAACAACTTTGAGAAGATTTGGAAGAAGAAGAAGAAGATGGAAGGAATAGAAACAGGGTCACATGAAAGGAATGAACTTGTTCGAGCTAGACATGATGTTTCTGAAACTGGGGTTTGTGTTTTAAACACTTTAGTTCATAGTATTTTCTTGTTTTTCTTTTCTGGGTCATGGAGTTTTTTTTTCTTCTGTCTAAAGTTTGAATTTTTATGCTTGAAATGAAAATGGGTCATTGGAATTTTCATGTTTTAGTCATTTTATAGATCATTTATGCAAGTTGCCTCATTTAGCTATGATTTAGTTTGCTGTTGATATGTTTGACTGTTGATGCATGTGTTGGTTCTTTTAGCTTATCTTTGTCTTGATATGGAGTTTAGTAGGGGAGTTTTGTTCTTATTGTAGTTTAAACTTTGTAATTTGCAATTAATATGTGGATTTGAATCTTTAGTTAGTTGAGTATAAAATAATAATATGTAGGTAGTAGATGAAAATTTAGAAGTTTGTCACATGTAGGAGTGTTTGTGGTTCTGTTTGGATCGGTTTTGAGGCAAAAAGTCGTATGATCTGAAGATTATAATAGCATGAGGTTTGGTAGAAGCCTGTGTCAGGCAATTGACACATGTAGAACTATGATTGTAGTTTGTGGTTTGAAATATGATTTATTACTACTCTCAGATCCAGATACATTTCACTACTAATTTTGGTTGACATCTTGAAACACGATATCTATTATCTAACTTGTGAGAAATTGATCTGGATAGGATTGATCTGGATAGGCTTAAATCGTGCTTGTATAGTAGTAATTTTCAATAACATGTATAATTTATACATTATGCAGTCTAAACCCTTAAAGAATTTGAATGGTCAAATCTGTCAAATATGCGGTGATACTGTTGGATTAACAGCCACCGGCGAAGTATTTGTTGCTTGCCACGAGTGTTCCTTCCCACTTTGTTATCCTTGTTATGAATACGAATGGAAAAACGTGATCCAATCGTGTCCACAATGCAAGACTAGATTCAAAAGTCACAAAGGTTAGCTTGTGATCACATGGTATTTTAGTTTTCGTCTGTTCCTCTCATCAGAATTTGCCATGAACAAGATGAATGTGGATTTCAGATGATCCTCGTGTGAAAGGAGGTGATGATGAAGATGATGTTGACGATTTAAGGAATGAGGTCAAGTATGGTCAAGAAAATAATGCTAAGGCAGGATGGCAATGGGATGAAGATGCTGACCTCTCTTCATCTTCTGGACATGATTCTCAATTACAAAATCCCCATCTCACAAATGGACAACTGGTAATTTATTAAAATCAATTTTGAGACTCTTGAATTCGGTAAATTCACAAGTATACCTTGAAAAATGTGTTAACTTATATATTCACAATTGGTCAAACGTGCTCAGACTCATTTTAACCTACTTCTTCACTTTTAATGTTGTGATTTGTTATCTATAACAATGTACATATTATTTCAAGTATGCAATCATGTATTTATCATTCGTTTAGCTTGATTATAGATCAATCAATATGTTATTATTTTCATTTGAACTTTTTAAAATCGGTTAACTTCGAACATTTACAAATCAAATTTACATTATTTCAACAAGTTTAAGAAAGTAAAATTTATGGTTTGACAATTTTTTGTTTACTTTTAAAACATGTTCAGCTATCTTCAATTTTGAGCTAAGACGTAAAAGGGAACAGCAGTTAAAGATGTTAAGACGAACTTCTCTGTTGTTCTGAATTTGTGTTAATTAGTATTATATGGGAAATAATATTTGGTGCTTCATTATGCAATAATATACTAACTGTATATTTTTATGGTCAGATGTCTGGTGACATTCCATGTGCTACTTCTGATACTCAATCTGTGCAAACTACATCAGGTCCTTTGGGTCAATCCGAAAATGTTCACTCACATGCCTATGTTGATCCAAAGCAACCAGGTACAGAGTTAGCCTGAAATGATTGTAGTGTAGCATATCACATTTCATGGTTAGATTGAATACTCATGTGAAAGTATCTTTTTATTACTTGCAAGAGTTTTGTACCTTTTCAATATGCATAAACTTTTGTTTTCCTTTCCAGATCCTTCAAAATACTCACAATAGAAGTAAAAGTCTTTATAGGAACCACAATTTTGTTTTTCTGCGTCTTTATATGAAGGTTCCTTTTTCATTTTCTAAATTAAGAGCCAGTTTTGGTAAACTTTTGAACAAACACTTGTAGGAAAAGAAAAGTCGAAATGATGTTACAAATTTATTAGTAGCTTCTTTCATGAGTTGAAATAAGCTTATGCACCTCGACTATTTCAGAAACTTGCTCATCTAACTTCTCCATAAGCACCGGTAATCCTCTTGACCGATAGAATTCCTTTAATGTATCACTCCTGTTGTGTAGTACTCACCCATGTAATACTAACATTCAGATTGAAAGCATGCCCGGTGTCTGACAATGACACGTGTGTTAAATTCAATTATTCCATTTTCTCATTATTACCGGTGTCCTGTTAGGTGTCCGTGTCAATGCTAGTATTTTATAAGTACTAACATCACATGAATAAATAAAATGGTAATCTTGATTGGCCTAGATAATTTACTTGGGTTTGAAGTCTTGGTGACTTTGGAATAATCCAGGTCTTGAGAGTGACGAGGAGATCAGAAGAGTGCCAGATATGGGAGGTGAATCTGCCGGAACATCAGCCTCTCGTAAAGGCACTGGTTCAACTGCTGGTCCAGAACGTGTTCAGGGTGCTGGAGAGGGTCAAAAGAAGAGAGGGAGAAGCCCAGCCGACAAAGAAAGCAAACGACTAAAGAGGTCTGTATGTTAACTTTGATTGCATAATCCATGAGCTCTAACTCCTTTTTCCTGTGATTGATTCATAGCATTTTTTGTAATTTGTTTGTTACATTGGTGGCGTGTAAAAATGGTAATAGGCTGCTGAGGAACAGAGTTTCAGCTCAGCAAGCAAGGGAGAGGAAAAAGGCATACTTGAGTGACTTGGAAACAAAAGTCAATGACCTAGAGAAGAAGAACTCAGAGCTTAAAGAAAAACTTTCAACTTTGCAGAATGAAAATCAAATGCTGAGACAAGTATGTCAATTTTGCATTACCAATTACATCAACATGCCTTTATCTCGTCATTGCATTATAAATGTTCTCTAAAGCATCCCCATCATGATGTTATTGTTCTTTAGATGGGCTGCATGAGCTGGTTTGCTTTTGATAAAATTGATGCACCAAAACTTTTACATCATGATTAGCTCTTATTTATTGTTGATTCGAGTTTTCTAAAATATTGCTTTAGAAAGGAATATAGAGAATAATCATGGTATCTTATCAATGGTTTATAACCATCAATATTAATTTACATAGAAATTTATATCCATGGTTAAGGAGATGAAGTAAACCAAATCAATCCGAAATTTCTCATGTTTTATTATTAAACCGCCAATGTTAGTATTATGTTGAGCGTGAGGATCAAACCCTCAACCACCTTATCGCTCTGATGTTTTACTCTTCCACCCCTACCACCAATCAGTCATTATATCCCCGGAAGTTTCTCATACGTGAATTGCCAAATTTAAATATTCTAGTTCGCATTTTTTTTGTTTGTTGAAAGGACATATTCTAGTTCACTTAATGGTATATGATTGGTGTTTTGCAGATATTGAAGAACACAACAGCAAGCAGGAGAGGAAGCAATGGTGGTTCCAACAATGCTGAATGAAATTACTGATAATCAAAACTTAGAGAGTAAATTAAAAAGAAAGTGAATAAAAAAAAAATTAAATTTTAGTTTTAATGATTCTTTCTAGGTGTGCATTTTAAATTTCATGAAGGAGGAATGCAAGACATGTTTTATCCTAAAACATTGTGTTTTGATATGTGAAACACTGACATGAAAACAGGACATGTAATTGACTTTGACACGCAGACACTAGTAATGTGAAAAAACATAAGTATTTAATGTAACCTCATGTATCAGTGTTTTACACTAGACACATTCAATCTGAAGTGTTAGTGCTACAAACGTTCAAATGTAAACTTTCTCCATTCAAATTTAGGTAGCATGGAGGTGAGTTACTATTGGTTTTTGTAATAATTTCATTATGGAAGTTACCATTTGTTGAGGATATAAAGAGTAACTGATGAACCATCTGTGAAGTTATATCATATACCAATGAATTTGATTGATTGTCTTAACCTCTTGGTATACTATATATAGATAGTGGTTCATGAATAGTGAACACGTGGGCGTGTCCTAGCCGTTTTCAACTGTATAGCGCTTCACTACGTTTGTGATCTTCTCGTGATGTTGCTCTTCGCTATGTTAAGCATTTCCCTTTTTCCGTTAGTACACAAATATCATCTATAAATAACTTTGGCCGAGTTAGTCTCATCAAACAGTAACTTTAATCGAATATATTTTAAAACAATTGCTAATGTTATTCAAACATTATTATATTCTAAATATGTTTTGCTACTACCCATGATAGCAGATTAGATCTTACAAAAGTTATTACCATTAGCAACGCATATATTTCCTGATTCATAACCAAAACACCAGCTTCAGAAGACTTCATATTAGAGCTGAATAAATCTATTATGTTAATATGTTTTAGAACAAAAGAAAAGAAATGACTTACCATCAAATTTGATAAAATAGGGAACTTCATATAACAAAACTGATAAAATATAATCACATTACAAATCATACCTCAGTGAATTTGTTTGTAAAACAAGTGCAGTAAGCTTGATACAAAAACACTTCCACAAAGCAATAAACCTATATTGATAATGTAAAAACCAGCAGGACCATGACAGACCAAGTCATGCTAACAGTATCAAGACTTACAACAATATTATTTAAATTCTTAAAAATACAACAACATAAGATAGTGAAGGTGGCTTCTCCCTTCTTGTTTCAACTTTGATGTTTTTCTTCAACAATGACTTTATGGGCTGCTGAGGTAAACAGTGCTGACAAGGCACATGAGGTGTCACAAGGACTAAAGTGAAAATGATGGTTTTTGGTGCAAACTCATCCCAACGAAGTGTTGCTCATTCGTCAAAAACTGGATCATCTTTCTAAATGAAGTTGTCCTGAGCATATAGAATAAACAAACAGAAGACATTAAAATGGTCATTAAGGTCCCTGACTGTGCATACTTACTATCACTTAGGTCCCTGATGTAACACCCCGTTTTCCCAACAATGTAAATAATACATATAAATCAGAGTATTCAACGTAAAACGGAATGTCACACTACATTGAAGTACAAATAGAGTAAAGTTACTATTTATTAAAACAACTTTCTCAAAATTCA
>Ga0315913_1003719_pt1 | contig 18331 bp, 9 predicted proteins | sample MpolsnodulesMG_FD_207736 | JGI IMG/M metagenome (GOLD analysis project Ga0315913, IMG submission 207736) | Medicago polymorpha root nodule microbial communities from Los Angeles, California, United States - small nodules | ecosystem: Host-associated > Plants > Roots > Nodule | place: USA... | reverse complement strand
CAAAAGTAGTTTCTGTAATTCCTTCTTACTTAAAATGTCAAATGATCCAATGATCATATAATTCCCACCTCTCTTATATGAAATGAAGAAAGAACTTTTCTCGGTTGATTTAGTGTTAAGGTTAAAACTTGTTCCTCATAATATTTATCACACAAGAGCAAGAAAAGGGCTGGACTACACACACAAACTCACTTGAGACTTGTTGTTGGGTTGAATAAGTTCATAAGGAATGCTTGAAGTTGTGATTAGTGTACGCTTAGAACAAAGCCTTGGAGGGGACAAAGTTTTTAATTATGTTGTCATATGTTAATCTTGTTTATGCTGCTAATGTTTATGCCTTTTCCTTGAGGACAAATAAAGATTCAAGTATGGGGGAGTTTGATGAGTCAATAATTAGTGTTTTTAATATATTATTTGAGTCTATTTTATTTAGATTTTATATGTTTTTATTTCCTTTTAGAGTTATTTTACTTCAATTGCAAGTTATTTTATTTCAGGAACAAATATTTGAGAGATTGCGTCTTGGAGCAAAAGAAAAGAGATTTGGAGCTAATTCGGGTTTAAAGTACGAATATTTGGTGCAAAAATATGACGCCCCCGCACCATATTGCCTTTTACTGCTTTTGCTTCCTCGATAAGCTGCCTATTTAGTTTATTTCTGACCTAAAGTCCATGGTTTCTTGTGGAACATTCTATTGATGTACTTATTGGGGCTTAAGTAGTTGTAGACTATAAATAGAGTAGTTAGCAAACATATTCATTCATCTTTTGTTCTTGAAAATAATAAGTGACAATTGTTTCTTTTAATAAAAGTTCTTTACTTTCTTGCTATTTTACTTTATGTTCTTCTCCTTCTTCTCTTCTATGTCTACGATGAACATGAGTTAGTAGACTCTTCTTGTCTTGGGATTGTTGGATGAGTCTAACGACCTGATCTTAATCAAACCAAGCATCGAACCCTAATTTTATGTAAATCTATTTTCTAATCTAATTTCACCGTTTTTAAAATGAATTAACAAGTATCAAACTCATAATGCGACAATGGAGGGTTAGTGAAATTCTGGCACGTTAGACTTAAGATTTTCTACGTAATGTTCCAACACTAGTCACAAATAACAGATGTCGTATGAAATGTTTAGAACATTAAGCTAACAGACATAACAATATAAAGTAAAATAACTGACAAGAAAGTAAATGGCACAATGAAGTTCTTAATCTAGTTCGGTGCAACGTCACCTATTCTGGGGACTACCAAGTCAGGAAGGAAATACACTAATGTAGTCCTTATTCTATGTTATCAGTAAACTCCTCGTTTACAACTCTAGACCTAGGACCTACCCGTATTGACTTCAACCTAGGAACTCTTAGATCTGAGATCTCATCTCACTCCCTACAATCAACCACAACCCCTGTGATTATTAGATTACAGACACAAACAAATCAAGTGAAGTTACCTTCAAACAAGCCACCTACAACCATGTTTCACAGCTTTAGTGTAGTACACAAACTACCTAACTCTTTACTTCTAAACTCTCGTTCTTAGCAAATAGATAAAATTGCAAAAACTCCCCCCTTATCTTTTGTTTTATTATACCATTTTATGTTGTTAAATAAATAAGACGAATTGTCTAATTGGAACGGAAATCTATGTTGATATAGTACTCTATTTACACTATATTACTTGGTAGACGATCTACTACATTTATCAAAATTCAACGGTCAATTACAATTTGACATACTTGTCAATCTGTCCATCAATACTCAACCGATAGGCACTACGAAGAACACTCAATTTTTCTATTTCATCTTCCAAAGAAGACGGTCCTCGTGCACTGAGGGGTACAATAACGTGTTGACTAGATGTTCAAAAACCTGTTGATTCAAGATCGAGGGCAAAAGTAGAACATTTCATGCTTTATGCTCTGAAAAAATACTATCTCACACACAGATTAGCTAAAGATTATTTTATCGAATATAATCATCGATATTCTAAATTGTATTATTTTAAATTGTGTTATCAAAATTTGATGTTAAGTTATTTTATCAAAATAACATAACTCGTTGTTTTTGTTGATGGATTGGAAAAGTTGCCCTTACATCACATCAATATGATTATCGTTTAATCATGAAATTGAGGCCTTCCATTTTATCAAACCTTTCATAAATGCTGTGAAGAAAAACCAAAAAGCAACGGGAAAATGGATGGTGACGGTTATAATTTAATCTAATTGAGGCATTCCAGTTTGTTAGATATGATCTTTTTCTAATTTGAAATGATAAGTGTTTTTTTAATGGGCTGTTTGTTATAAAAATTGTTAGTGTTTGGACGATTTTAAAATACTCACACTGTGTTTGGTAGAGACGAAATAGGAATGAGAGAAAGAGGGAAGAGAGAAGTTGGATAGAGAGAAGCCATTTCTCCTGTTTGGTTTAGAAGAGAGATTGGAAAAGAGACCAAATCTTGTGGGACCCACGCCTGTTTTATTTCTCTCTTGGAGTGCGAAGAAATGGAGTAAACAACTGAACTTTTTTCTCTTTTCCATAATTGTCCCTAGTGGTGTCGCTAATATACATACAACTACCATACAGTATATATCAATTTTTTATAAGAAACTAATTCAAATATGATAAAATTGTATATTAAAGCTTTTAGGACAAGGATATTTTGGTCTTTTCAAAAATTTAACACACTTCTTTCTTCTCTATTTCTCTCCTTTCTCTCTTGTACCAAACAATAGGTCAAATCTACTCTATTTATCACTTATTTCTCTCTTCTTATACTCTCCTACATACTTCTCTCTTCACAACTTCTCTTCTAAACCAAACACACCCTTAATATTAAACCAAAATGTTATGCATATTAGAGGATGTCCATCTTTTTTTTGATGGAGTTGATGTCCATCTTTTGTCTTCCACATATTTATAACTTACATTAGTGAATGAATCGTTGGTGATCCTTAACTACTTTTGATTATTCACTTAATTATTTAATTGACACCTTATAAATAGGACTCTCAAGTTTTATTGTAAAAATATACTTGTAAAGAGAATAAAGAATAACTAGAACTTTTATCCGTGCTGTCGCCCGGGTCATAAACAATGGAGAAGATAATATGTTGTAATATGAGGCCCGTTTGTTTTGGATTTCTTTTGAAAAAAAAACATTTTTTTTAACTATAACACAACTTTTTTTAATTTTTGTAGTGTTTGTTTTTTATTTTTAAAAAATTCTTCTCGCTAAAAAAGTCATTTTTAACCTCAAAATGTAAAGCTAATTAAAGTAGCCTTTTCTAAATCTATTTATTTTACAAATGCAATGAACTCAAGCATCCATGATCCATTACATAGATAAAAAAACAACTCAACATAAACAATAATTTAGGACATACAACAGTTGTTCACACATCTTGGAATACTTCTTTATACACTACATTTGAAGTGCTGCTAATGCAATCCCCATCGATGTGGGATTCGGGTTCAAAGGGGCTGACAACATACACCAACAAAAAAGTCAGTATTACGATAACATGATTTATATTACAACAAGTATAAAAAAAATGGCAAACCCTAAACCTGTCAAAGCATGATAAGACAACAAAGCTTGTATGTCATTGTTGGCCATGCTTATGTGAATGGAATGAGATTTGAAAGGATGAGATCCAAGCAGAGTGAATCAAGCATATATATATATATATACACACTCAATTACCTATCTCATAATAATCATTTAGCATTGGTAAATTAACAAGCGCATGGTAAAGTATAACAAACTTGAAGGTAATCAGAAAAGGTGGAAATCCAATCAAGAGTGCATTAAGTGTCATAAACGCATGAAGAAAATGAGTATGATTTCTTGATGTTATGGAAAGTCAATCAACATCGCATTAAGTGTCATAAACACATGAGTGGAAATTAGTATTTGAATTCCTTGATGTTATGTGTGCAAGGCAGATTAAAGATTAGATCAAGGGCTGATAATACATTCGCGCCAAAGGTTAAAGATCCAACAGTCATCATAGTTTGGTGCCTAGCAATTAGGTTTAGGGTTTGATTATGTCATTGCAATGTTAATTAGGGTTAGAAATAAGTAAGATACAAAAACTCTCATCATATTTATCTTTGATCTTGTCATTTTAGTTTATTTTATAACACATTATGAACACAATACTCTACCATATAAGTGATGTCACAGTTAACTTGGAGGATTTTGTCTCTTTGTTAAAAACAAAAGAAATGATCAAGATCTATCGAGTATCTTTGAGTAAGTGATTATATATTTATTATTATTTTAAACATATTATCCTTTTCAATCTAGATTCTAGACCAAGTAAGTATTTCTCTTCGATCTCATAGTTTGTGTTACAGATATATCATACGACAAAATAAAGTATATGTTATCGACATCGTAGTACACTCTTCGGTCACTATTATAAGTAAAAGTTTATATTCTACATTTATTTAATTATTGATGTATCTGATCATTATTATAGACCACATACATCATTTAATGAATGATTCTAAAATATTGACTTTTGTTTATAATAGTGACCGAAAGGTGTATCAGTTTAATTACTTCCAATCCCGATTTCCTAGTTGCCTAAGTAAGTTATGCTCGTAAGCTTCTGGTTTCGAGAGGCAAATAACCATACTTGATTACATGCTAACAAAAACAAACTATACTAAATAGTTCATTTCTAAATTTATGTGCAAAGGTCATCCTGACGTTTCTAAACTTTTCCTTTTACGTTTGTTTTATTACGCCAAACTTTTACTCTCCCATATCAAACTAATAGTCGTTTAGGGTGCGTTTGGTATGCTAAACAGAAAGTAGTGAATAGAACAATACAAGAAAAAACAACATAATACAAGGTAGAATATCAGATGACAAACTTTTATGGTATTGAATAACTTTTGGTCTTATACAATTTTTTATGCACAAAAGACTATTTAGATATTTTAGACGACTTGTATGTGAGACAAAAAGTTGTATTGTGGTTTTATGAGGGACAATAATTTCAGTTTTTGATTGTCCTTTGTCACCAATTTGTCCTGTCCTAAAAACAGTTTTACAAATCAAACATCGTACTACTGAAGATATCTTGTCATGTTCTTTATTTTTTAGCAAATCAAACACACCTTTAAAGTAATATGTGCATGATTTTTAAGTAAATGATTAATTGTGTAGATTTCAATGGTAAAACAAGTATCATTTACTAAAATATCTTTATTGATTATAATTAGTGAAGTAGTTAAGTTGCGTTGATTTTTAAGGAAATGATTAATTGTGTTGATTTCAATAGTTATTTTATTGTTTTATTTATTTATTTATTTAATGTTCTTCAATAAATAAAACAACAATTCATAGGGATAAGATACCCTACTTATGCTTTATTATTTGGTAAATAATTTTGTACACTTGTATAAATTTGACCATCAACAGGCTAATGAGTACTTGTAAAAAAAAAATATATAATGAGTAATGAATTTGTTTAGGGTTTCCTTACACTTATGTTATTAATAATTATAAGGGTAAATGTGTAAAATTAACACACATTTAAGAGAAATCATTGCTCCAATGATTTTTCTTAATACTTATGAATGAAAATGTAAAATAATTTATATTGTTAGTGGATATCAATTAAATATATCATATTTATAAATTATAGTTGCCTAAAAAGGTATTATGCTTTATTTTTATATTATGAACACAAATTTATCCAAAAGCAAAACGGGGAAAGAATTGTTGAAGTTGAAGTTAAAGAATTTGAGACGTTCGAGGTAGAACGTGTGGGGACATTTTTAGTTCAAACTATCACGTACATCAACACAAACCAATATTATACTAATAGTAGTAGAGAGATCATGAAACACGATCTTTTTTTATTGAGTGAGAATGCATTCCGGACGCCCCTTTAAAAATAACTTTTTTTAAAAAATGATAACGTGTTTCTGGGAGTTTAACTCAATTGGTAGAGGTATTGTATAATTTATGTAGGGGTCGGATTTAAACCTCGAAAACTCCACTTCTCCACATTTAAATGTGTCAACTCCCGTCATTAGGCTATTAGACAAAAAAAAATGATAATGTATCGATTTGATGTTTTTATCATGGGTTAAATATATTTTTGTCTCTATAAATATGTCGACTTTTCATTTTAATCTCTTTAAAAAGTTTCTTCAACTTTTAGTCCTATAAAAAAATTTCATCTTCATTTTTGGTCCCTCATTTAAAGTAAACTCGTATGTAGAATACAAATTTTTGAATAAAGTTTTGCAGAAAAATTTATAATATTATAAGGATCTCTAAAAAAAAAATTAGAATTTTTTAGTAAAACATGAATTAAATATGGAGTTTTATATTTTTGGTGGTAAAAAATTCATATTTAATTTATGTTTTGTTAAAAAATTATAAGAAAATTTGGGAGTGAATTTTTACAATATTTTATACATTTCTTCACAATTTCATTAACAAAATACAAATGTTTGCTTAATTATAAAGACCAAAAGTAGTGATTGAAAATTTTATAGGGACTAAAAGTTGAAGGAAAATTTTAGAGGGATTAAAACAAAAAGTTAGTGTATTTATAAAAACCAAATACATATTTAACCCTTTTATCCTTAGTGAATGAATTAGTTAAATATATTTTGAAAAAAAATTAGAGAATTATTAGTAATACATTAATAAATTATTTTGATCCATCAATTATCATTCAAATATAAACAAGATAAATAGTAATTTTGATCATGGAATGTATAACGAGTAATCTTAATAGTTTCTCAAATTATCAAAATTCTAAAATAATTTTTGATTGTGTTCAAAATAATATTTAACGTTAAAATATTCTGTTAATATTGTCTTATCAATCTCCAATATACATATCAGTCATACAAAAAATAATTAATGTCATGAATTATTTTAACTAATAAAATACATAAATAAAAACTATTTTACGATTTCGGAACATTTAATAACTATTATGATGGCTAGTTACAGACTAAAACTAGATTTATCCAATTTAAATTCATGCAATTCATCCATTTTGCGACCCAACTGTTTCTCAATACCCTTTAACCCTTAACAGGTGGCCAGGTCGGTATGGCAGCTGAAAGCAGCTTCTGCTTTAAGTGGGGCTGGCTGTACGTACGTATGATGCAAACGTTTTGTAAGAAGCTTCTCTTCCAAATCACACGTCAAATAAAGAGGACCATATATGTATAATTCACCCAAAAACCTACCGATTGAAATGGGAGAAATTGGTATTAACATCCACTTGACCATTCAATTAGCTGAAACATCATCAGACAATTTCACTTTAGTGTAAAGATAATAAGGTAAATTTCAATGTTTTTGGTTGATTTTTTTCGATGATAGATGATTTTATGTTTTTGGTGAAATAGCCTATTTGCTAAAATTTCACCATATGAGATGAATAAAGAAAGAATTTAAACTTTGAACTTCAACCCCTATATATTACATACAATATCTTTGTCAAGTGATTTATACTCAAGAGATGATAGGATAGATAAATTTTACTTTTTTTGTTAAGTAGTACAGTGATTATAAATTCACCTCATAAGACGAAAAACTCAAGTGTCTGAGTTTCGAACTCCAATCCTATATATATTATGCACTCCTACTAACTAAGTTAATCTCGCGGAATAAATAAATTTTACTTTAACTAAATATAATACTATAAAGTTACACTATAAATATGAAATAATGCAGATGCGAAATAACGTAGTATCATGGTAGTTGATTCATCCTTTTCAAAAGGTCACATTTTCAACTTTTTGTCTTTTTCCAAGTTTGATTTATTAAAAAGTAAAGCATTCCCTTTCTTGACATGGTGAGCATCAGCATTAATGAAAACGGAGTCATCATTGAAATGGACGAGTGACAAAGTGGGATGAAAAAAGTCAGTATTGTGATCAGTAGAAGTAAAGAATATACATGTAAACCTGTTAAGGAAGGTTGATTGTAAGAAGTTGATCCAAATTGTGGAGAGACATGAATTCAACTCTTAACATTGAAGTAAAGATAAAAGATTTATTTGATGTGTGATCTCTAAATACTTTTATAGATTATTGCTATTTGAATTTTGAAGTCTTATTTACTTTGTTAGTTTTGAATTCTAACTTACCTAAACTTTCTTTAACAAGTGAAAGAGGATATGTATAACCTTTACGTTATTATTTACGACGAGTATTGTAGTTCTTTTAGCCTTGATAGAAGTGATTAATTTGTTAGAATTGAAAAATTATATTAATTATTTACTTTTTAGATAATAAAATAAAATATATATTATACTTTTTTTTTAATTCTTCGATTCTCAATAGAAACCACACTGATAATCTAAAGTTCAATCGTAAAGTAAATAAATTAAAGTCCGATAAAAAAAAATTTCATCTTAATTTTATATTCAGATTCATCTAAACAATTCTTCTTTTCATTAAATTCATTAACCACTTAAGAACAATGATAAATTCTTTCGTGTTACACATAAACGTTTATAAATAAAAGTATGCTCCGACATCATTGGTTTTCAGATTATCTCCCATACTATAATTGTATCGCTTTTTTCTTTCTTTAGTTTATAGAAAAGAAAACTCACTTTATATTAGTAAAAAAAATCACTTTAAAAAAGTTTGTGACGATTTTCACTAATGCGGTCTATGATTTCTTCCTATATATGTACGAGTGCTTAGTGGACTCACCAATTAATTAATTTTCACTGAAAAGTTTAACAATCAAATAACTGGCATTAGATGATCTTTATTTCTCTTCACTTATGTTTTCTCAAATATTGGGGAGTCTTATATGGATTTAATCGAAAGGTGATTGATGCTACTATTAATTTCTAGTAAATTTCAATAGAATAATACATATAGTATTTGTTTTCTACTATTATAAAATTTAGTTTTTGTAAAAAATAATGGTCCATTTTTAGACCATTCCTTAGAGGACCGTGTATATTGTTTTAAAACCCGGACCGACCCGGCCGATTGGACTGGTCAGACCAGGAGCCGGAGGATGCAGCGGTTCGAACAGGCTACTGTACCGGATATGCAATTAGCCCGCTGAAATCCGGTGTGACCCGGACGGGTCAGTGGGCGGACCGTTGAACCAGTTTAACCCACCTGACCCGACCCATTCCCTTTCCTTTACTTTTTTTATTTTATTTCATTTTTTATTTTAAAAATAAATAATTGAAAAGGTAAGGCATATATAAAGACTATGACAATTGGACTCCATAGACATAAATAGTTTATTGATTAGTGAATTATTATAACTTATTTGTGTTTATGTTTTTTTGTTGACTATGTTTAGAACTTACTTGAGTTTGGAAGTTTATTATTTTTTGTTGACTATGTTCAGAACTTACTTGAGTTTGTAAGTATGTTATATTTTGCTTTCCAACAATGTTTAGAACATACTATGTTTTAACTTTTAAAGATGGAATTTGAATTAGAATTTATTTGTGAGGTTTTTTATCCAGTAATATTGTTTAATGTATGAGTTCATTTGAATTTGGACTGGAATTAGCTTGAAATTAAATCGTGCTGCAGTTAAGAAATGAACTTGCAAACTTGTGGCTGTGAATATAAATTTTTTAATGTACGAACTTTAAATAGAAAAAAAAAATGACAGGATTTTTTTATCAATATTTCATTCATAATGTAATTTTTGGTCAAAAATATTTTTATATAGACCAAGTCAATGGTCATGCGGTCCGACTAGTGACCCACTGGTTCGACCTGTGACCCAATGACCTAGTGCCTTGACCGGGTCAATCACCGGTCTGGGTTTTAAAACATTGGTATATTCTATTAAAATAGAGAACAATTATTATATTCCATTAAAATTTATAAAAAAAATAGTAAACTCTATTTTTTTGACCAAGTTCATATTACACCTACACAATAGTCTCAAAAACCAAAAGTCATTAGTTTACAACTAGTGTAGTACGCACAAACATATATCTATCTATCAATACAGCAAAGCAGCCTCCACCATTACATACCTCCAAACTACCTATTACCATATATCATATAATCTTATCATATCTAGCCTCTTCATTTTTTTATTTTTTTAGAATATCTAGCCCCTTAATCAACATGCCAAACGCACACAAACATACAAACAAACACACAAAAAGCCTCAACCACACGAAACCTCCCCATAATTCCATCCCCTCACAAAAACCATTCTATATTTCCCTCACTTCTACCCTTCTTCCACTCTCACCAAATTAATATCTTAATTATTCTTCATCATCTTTCATCTATCACACTCTTTACACTCTCAAACTCTTTACACTCTCAACATCATCATGTCGGTGAAGGAGTGTGATCACCACAAAGGAAGAAAAAGAATACTCTTCCAAAGAATATTTTGGGCAATCATGGTATTCCTCTTCATAGTCCTACTAACAATTCTCCTCATATGGGCAATCCTAAGACCAACAAAACCTACCTTCATCCTCTTAGATGTAACCCTATATGCTTTCAACGCATCACAACCAAATTTCTTAACCTCCAACTTCCAAGTAACACTTTCATCTCGAAATCCCAACGATCACATCGGTGTATACTACGATCGTCTCGATACCTACATGACCTACCGGAGCCAACAGATTACTTACCGGACCGCCATACCGCCTTCTTACCAAGGTCACAAAGAGTATGACGTTTGGTCTCCGTTTGTTTATGGCAATGATATACCTGTTGCTCCTTTTAACTCTGTGAGCCTTACACAAGACGAATCTAACGGTAATATCTTTGTTACCGTTAGAGTTGACGGTAGAGTTCGTTGGAAAGTTGGTGCTTTTATTTCTGGTCGTTATCATATACATGTTCGTTGCCCTGCTTACATCTCACTTGGTAACAATGGTAGAGGTGTTGGTATGGGAGAAAACGCCGTTAAGTATCAAGTGGATCAACGTTGCTCCGTTAACGTTTGAGTGAAAATTATTACGTTAATTTGCGTATGTATTTATTTCTTTGTATTGTATTTTATACGTGCGTATATTTATCTTCCATACCTCTATATGTGTATCTTATGTATTTTAATGTTACAAAATATGAGACATATGAAAGAGTCTGAGTATATAGAAGAATTACATACTCTATATGCCAATATAATTGAACCGCAAGGTTAATAAAAAATTATGTTGTCTCAATTTGGATATCAAATGAGTGTATGAGGAAGAGTTCAGTGTCATTTTCTTTCATTTTCATATTAAATTATGTCATTTTCTTTGTATTGTATTTATACGTGCGTATATTTAACTTTTTTTATTAATTCTTTTCTATATATTCTAATTCTATTTTTCTTCTTTTTATCACATCATTCATTAAATTTCTCAAATTGCTCCTTTTTCTATTACTATAATGTTTTTATTTCTCTCCGGTGCGAAAAGCTGTGAAAGAATCATTTTTATTTTCCGACCTCGGACACCTAGCTAATCACATTCAAAATATGTTTAATTCAACTGAACAAATATTTAATTTAAGTCATGTTGAAAATTGTGGTTAAGCATGTAGTAGTTAAATTAACCACAATTTGACCGTAAATAATTGAGTTAATTATATATTGTACGTGGTTAACCAGATGTCACACAGGTGTACGAAAGAAGTGTATATGCATTAATATTATAACTTAATGAACATTCAAAGGAGGAATGAGTCTAGTAGAAGAGATAATACTCTCACAACGTGATAAATCAAAATTTGAATCCAAATCAAAAGAAATACTTAAATTTAGTGGTTAAAATGTCTCGTATATGATTACCTCTAATATTGGACTCATATTTTTTTTTCTCTTCATGTTATATCATTCTTTTCTAAAAAGCATTAGCAAAATAGAATGGTGCAATAACATAATTTATTTTTATTTTTATTAGATATTAGTGTAGAATTAATTTAAATCAAAAATACATATTATTTAAATTTTATAAAATACTACGTCTTTTTATGAACATGTGTGGAACATTACACGTCTTTTTTTCCGCATGGTCCATTATATATATGTACGTATTGGACTAAGTTGTTCTCAACTTTTTCTCAAATGCTTTTAGAGATCCATTCACCTAAAGTTAAAAATATACCTGCACCTAACTAGTTCCAGGTTACTTCATGTATATACTAGAAAAGGGTTATATTCCATTTGGAATAGTATTGTTGGTAATAGAAGTTAACCATCCTAGCAATATTTTCTGTAATGAGAAAAAGTTTAGGGGTAAAGGTGCATTATTGAAGGGGTTGTGGACGTCTATTAGTGGGAATGGAGGTGTATCTATCTAGCTATTGTTCCATGTGGCAATGTAGTGGTGGTCCTTTTGAATTCCCTCTCACCTACTTTGGCAACTATCGTGAAAGAGAGAAAAAAAAAATTCTTTCCATTAATTATTAGTTAATAAACGAGTGGTCCTTATCTTCATTTTCTATCCTCTAATCAAATCAAAGCTATCATGCCCAATCTAACAAGAGAATTTGGATTTCTTCAAGTCGGTAGTCCCCGTGCTAACACAGTGAACACAGATGAAACAATTTTTTTACCGGATTTAAACCCCAAACCGTATATATATTATACATTGTCCATATTAATTGAGCTAAACTCACGATGACACACATATGAAACGATTCATTCATTAATACAAATTTTGATTTTTTTCAATACCAAAAATAAAATCGTTTCGGCCGGGTTCAACCGAAGATATGTTTCAAGTGACTCTTTATACAAGGTCCATCAGGATATGGTATGGACCTTACATAGGATCACACAAAAAATGACATGTGGTATGGAAGTATTTTGGACCCTCTAGTCTGAATCCGAGACAATTTTCTCTTAATCACACATAACCGTCCCTTGAGGAGAACTATCCATGTTTGTTTGGTATAGAATCTTTAGGTTGTTGGGGTGGTATTAGGTTCTTCCGGGAGCTTGGTGGGTATGGTGTCTAGTTTTTAGGGGCTGGGTTATATGCATCAGGTTAAGTCAGGTCTGGCCTTTGTTTGATAACATGTTGTTTGGTCTATCCAAAGAGACCTCATATTTTATGGGGAAACTTCCTCTTTGCTAGTAGGCCGTCCTACCCTAGTTTCACACCTCATTTGGGGAGCTTCACTTTTCTATACTTTGCAGGTTGTGAGGTGCTTAGTCATTGGAGGTTCATTGGGAGTGGATGGCCTTGTAGGATATGCCTTTTTGGTGACCTGGGTTTCACCATTTGAAATACCACATTCATCACAAAAGATCTTGAAGGATGAATTTGCAAATTCACCTCAAGATCACTTTTTACATAAATGAATTAGAACTTTTTTCAATATGAACCTTTTTACAAAAGTTTTGAAATGCTTCAAAAAGAGGCATCTTAATTTTTAAAAATAGTACCTAGTTAATCCGGAGAAATCATCATCAACATCTTTATTTTTCCACTAAGACCAACAATTTGATTTGGATAAAAATGATCAATATGAAGAAACTCCAAAGGTTTCTGAGTTAAAATATATTTAATTATTTAAAAACTACTTTTTACTTGTTTTCCTTTGACACAAGTTTCACATGTTTTATCTTTGTCAAAATTGATCTCGGGAAATCCTCTAACCAGATCAAGTTGAGAAAGTTACGTAATTGTTTTCATACTTGTATGACCATCTCTTTTGTGCCAAATTTGTTTTTTTTTTCTTCCAAGAGACATAAAACATGATTCATCTAGTATTTCATCTAAGTTTCATACATACAAGTTCTTGTTCCTTGATCCAGCGAAAAATGTTTTTCCCGAGGATTATCGTTTTACTTTACATATGTTAGATTTAAAAATAACTTCAAAACCAATATCACATAATTTACTTTGTGAAGATGACAGAGTTCAATTGATCAAAGGTTGTAGACATTAATCTATATCTTCACACAATCTATATGCAGATGATGTAATGATCTTTTGTAAAGGAAATAGGGCTTGTATTTAAGCCTTGGGACAACTTTTCATTGATTATGCTAGTTTCTAAAAATCAACCATTTTCTTTGGTTCCATTTCTCAGGATAGATTAACATATATATTTTATATGTTAGACATTAACATTGGTACTCTTTTCTGAATGGATTGGTTTGGGACCTGTTAGCCTGTAATTTCGGCAGACTCATTTAATATGATCAACATTTGCTTGAACTTTAATTTTGCAGGAATCGAAGGCTTTCTCATCTCAATTGGAGGATTTCGACAAGATGACAAGCCTAGCGTGCATGGTTAGAAGTTCGACAGAACAAGGCTGAGAGTGCAATTGCATCGAATTCAAGCAATCAAGGCGAGAAAACACGATTTCAAGCTTAAGAACGGTTCCCTTAGTGGAAACGTGGGGACAAGCGGTTGTCCAAGATGGAGAAATTGCTGATCATGGGATTAGCGGTTCGCCAGTAAGTTATTGCAGTATAAATAAGTGTTTCCAAGTCGGAAAATGGGTCGCAAATCATTTATAGAAATTCTACAACACTCAAACTACCGGCTCTAGGGAAACGAGTTATACATAATGTACGTAAATTGATTTGTAGACCACTTTATTTTTAATGAAAAACATTTTACATTTCCTTTTAGTTTATGCGTTTAAACTTTTACCCTTTCCTTTAATTTTATCTTGCTTTTACTTGCAATCTCAAACCTGTCGAGAGATAGTGCCCTTTTAATTTCAAAACCTGTTATGCTCTCTAAGTAACCTGAGTGCACCTCGTGGCCCTTTTTCAAACCGTTCTCGATCAAAACCTTTACACAACATGTCCTGAGATTTCTAGTTCGATCTCGCTTGTAATAATCAGAACTAGCCTGTAGTTTGCCGGAAACACTGATAAACAAATTGGCACGCTCGGTGGGACCCTGTTTGTGCAATTGATTTTCAATTTTTTTTCCATAAAAAACTGTTTTTCAAAACTTCTTCAAAATCCATCTCCTTGTGAGATCCGTTTTTAGAATTTCGTTACTATTTTCGAGTAACTTTATTTCTAAAAACATAAAATTGTTTGTGTATGCATTTGAGAAGTGGTAAATCTATGGCTCGTGCCAATTCATCCTCTCCACAACCGTTTTCACAAGCACAACCTTTACAAGCGACTTTTCCTTTGGGAGATTTAAACGTGTCAACCCCATTGGGGGGAAACCATGGCTATGCCAGTTTTGACGGAAATGGGAGTAACCGCTCCCTTAACCGTTTTGACATCCTCTCCAATGACACGACCAGAAATGGGAAGCGTAGTGCCCCTATTCACTGCTGGTGTTCCTTCAACTACCAGTATTCCAAGTTCTCCTTTAGTCAGGCCTAGGCTTGATGATAGAAATACAAATATGAAGAACCTTCCTAGGGAACAACCGTATGGTATGCCAACTTCAATGATAGAAAATGTACAATAGTGCGTCTCCATTTACAGACCAAGCGCATCTGTTCACAATCCACAACATACATAGTCCCTCAAGTTCTAGCATTTTTGGTCGGAATACTCTATCATCATTCACAATAGATTCGATGAATCTGTTAAGACGACAAATTGATGAGAGTAATCACGAAATGGTTAATTTGTTAACACAACAGATTAGTACCATGATTAATCCTTTGATAAGGGACACAAACCGGAGTTACCAAGCCTTAACCACGCAAATGGGGAGGATAGTAGATTTCTTTGCACCTCTACAACCTGTTTACCAACCGATTCCACATATCCAAAACCAACAGCCGTTGTGGTTGATGGAACCAGTGGTTCAGAGGAAACAACCTATGCCTCAACCCCAACCGGTCGAACCAGTGATCCAAGGTCAACCTAAGATAATCTTGGTGGATAGAAATAATAATGCCGATGAAGTTGTTAGGAATGTCCAACGACAAAACATAGGAGCATATAACAATATAGCCAATTTGGTCGAAAATATAATGGCTCAAAATGGTTTAAATATTGGTCTACATAGGCCAAACTTTGTTTCTCCTTTGTCGGAATTGGTATTACAGTCTGAACTTCCTAGGGGTTACAAAATTCCTAAGTTCATACATACAAGTTCTTGTTTCTTGATCCAGCGTTAAATGTTTTTCCCGAGGAGATCGTTTTACTTCACATATGTTAGATTTAAAAGTAACTTCAAAACCACGATCACATAATTTACTTTGTGAAGATGGCAAAGTTCAATTGATCAAAGGTTCTAGACATCAATCTATATCTTCACACACCCTATATGCAGATGATGTAATGATCTTTTGTAAAGGAAAGAGGTCTTGTATTTAAGCCATGGGACAATTTATCATTGATTATGCTAGTCTCTAAAAATCTACCATTTTCTTTGGTTCCATTTCTCAGGATAGATTAAAATCTATATTTAGTATGTTAGACATTAACATTAGTACTCTTCTCTGAATGGATTGGTTTGCGACCTTGAAGTATGCTTTTTCTTAAGGTCTTAAGTTCGAGTCTCCATGGTACCCGTTTCAGTGGGCTAGTTTAACTTCTTCAAATAAATTTTTGTACTCTTCCTTTTTCATATCTTGGAGTGTCAATTTTCAAAGGAAACCCAAAAGTGGTTCATCTGCAACTTATAGATAACAAGATACAGTTAAAAACTTTCTTTCTGGAAAGCTTCTTTCCTTACTGTTGTAGGAAGGGTTCAACTAGTGAAGTTTGTCGTATAAGGTATTCTTATCCATAACATTTCAGTTTATTCATGACCAATTTCTTTACTTAAAGATATTGAAAGAAGTATCAGAAACTTCATTTGGTATGGGAGCATAGAAAAAAAGGAAAATGGTAAAAGTTGCCTTGCACAAGGTTTGTAAACCTTTGAAAGAAGGAGATCTTGGCATTAGGTGTTTGATAACTCTTAATGAAGCCTCTAATTTGAAGTTATGCTGGGAATTGAAAAACTCACAAAAACCAAGGGCCATCTTCTCCCATCAAGTTTCGCTCCTGCCCAGCCAAACTGACCAAAATACCCCTGCGTTAGTTAACTAACGCTGCGTGACTTAAGATACGCATGTGTAAAACGATGCGTTAGTTAACTCACGCAAAGTGTTAACACATGCGTGAATTAACTCACGCTTACTGATATATCAGTACAACATTAAATGTTGTACTAATATGGATTCAATGCAAAGTGTGTCATTAATGACCCGTAATCTTTACACGCTCATAATTGAACCGAATTACGTTAGTTTAACAACATTATCAGATAATACGACATAATCGATCAAAATTACACAAAATCATCGTTTTTCTCACAAACACAAAGTCACACATAAATGATCCAAACGGTCCAAATTACACAAATTCGCCAGTAATGAGTCGTAACCAAAACAGTCGGAAAAGTGTTGAGCAATTTAATTGACTCCGGATGAGCAAAACATATGTCTTCAAGAGTGGTTTCCTCACTATTGCATCTTGTGTTATAGACATATTGATGCTCCACCAACTTCGAGATCAAGTATTGCAACTCCATCATGTTACCTCTTTGCCCCTTGCACCATCTTCTTCGCACGTTGTACACTTGGTTGATAGTTGTCACACTTTCTTTGTTATTTTGCTTCAAATTGGTGAGAATATTCCGAGGCACCCTCAAGCTCTTTTTCATGTCGATAACTTTTTTATTCTCCTCCGCACTAAGTCTACCCGTAAGAAGGTGTCCTTGTAACTTTCCTCCAAGTCATGGTTGTGCATTCCACAAAGCATTGCAACCCACCAATCGTTTGTATCCTTATCAAACAAACCTTTCAACCTAAACAAACAATTACATTTCCTTGAGTTGATGCCTTCAAGGTTCGGTTTCTTCCTCATCTTAGGTGACTTGTATATCCCACTCCTTTCACATTGCATCGTCAAGTACGACCTTTTTAAAACTGATTTATCTATACAAACAGTAAATCCGACCCTTTTCCCCTTTTCGACGAACCCAACCAAGTAACTCTTCTCACTCTCTCCATCTTGCATTTGTTGTAAAAAATGAGGCGGTGTCGTGAACTTTGCAAACAACATCGATAGGTACCAGTTTAGGTTTTTCAATTTTACCAATGTGAGCTTGAAATGAAATTTTGACTTTAAACGGTTTCACATTAACGGTTGGTTTGACGTCGCCAGAACCTACGCCGGAAGCATTGCCAGAAGCTTCATTTTTGGCCGGTTTCGGTTCAACGTCATCACCCCCCACATTGTCAACCATCTCACTATATACCTATTGAATAAAAAAAAATAACAAACGAAAAATAAATAAATTACTTATGGAACAAGCTAACCCTAGAACAAAAAATTGGTGTACAATAGCGTGACTTAAGTCACGCAACACTTTAACTCATGTGTGCCATAAGTCAC
>Ga0315913_1003717_pt1 | contig 18343 bp, 15 predicted proteins | sample MpolsnodulesMG_FD_207736 | JGI IMG/M metagenome (GOLD analysis project Ga0315913, IMG submission 207736) | Medicago polymorpha root nodule microbial communities from Los Angeles, California, United States - small nodules | ecosystem: Host-associated > Plants > Roots > Nodule | place: USA... | reverse complement strand
TTGAGTCCATATCAATTAATTAAATATTTAATTAATTATCTAATTAGAAATCTAATAGCATTATTACTTAATTTGATCACTAATCAATTAAGGCTCACAATTGATAAATAACTAATATAATTATTATTACGATATTTGCCCACATAATGATATTGGAATATAATTAAATAATAAAATATTCCAACATGATTTTCTTTTTAAAAGTGGCATAGGACAAAATATTAGTTGGGCAAAAATTCTTTGGTGCACTGATATACCTCCCTCCAAATCTCTTCTTGTTTGGAGACTTATGCTAAACAAACTTCCCACTGATGAGAATCTAAGCCTCAGAGGCTCATATATTCCTTCTATGTGCTCCTCTTGTCATTCTCAAGTTGAAAATTGCTTGCATCTCTTTTTTGATTGCTCTTTCGCTCTAAAGTCGTGGTCTTGGCTAACATCCATTCTCAATATTTCATTTCAGCTCACTTCAATGGATGACATTTGGCTCATTTTGGATAGAGGTTGGTCTCCCCAATGCAAAGTGGTAATCAAAGCATGTATAATCAACCTTATCAACACCATATGGTACAGAAGAAATCAAAGCAGATTTCAAGAAAAAATGATTCATTGGAAGACTGCAATTAACATGATCATAGCAAAAGTTTCTTTATCAAGTAATAATACAAACAAAGCTGCTGCTAGAGACATGTTGGAATTCACAATCATGAAAGCTTGCAAAGTGAATATCAATCCTCCCAAAGCTCCAATTATTAAAGAAGTGATATGGTCACCTCCGCCTCACACATGGGTTAAGATTAATACTGATGGTGCTTCTGCGAAGAATCCAATTAAAGCTTCAGCAGGTGGGATATTCAGGAATTCAGAAGGAGTTTTTCTCGGATGTTTTGCTCAATTCTTAGGAAGTGAAAATGCTTTGTTTGCTGAACTAAGTGCAGCAATGATTGCAATTGAGATAACTTATTCCAGAGGTTATCATAATATCTGGCTTGAATCTGACTCTCAACTAGTTATTCAAGCTTTCAACTCCAAACAGGTGGTGCCTTGGACACTAAAAAATAGATGGCACAATTTTTTATGTAGAGTTAAAAATATGAGATATTTTGTATCTGATATTTATAGGGAGGATAATGTTTGTGCTGATGGACTTGTTAATTATGGTTTAACATTGTCATCTGTAGCAATGTTTTGGTCTAATATTGTCCCTGACTTTATCAGGGGGGAGTACATTAAGAATAGGTTGAGAATGCCCAATTTTAGATTTATCTCTTTCTGAAAAGGTTTTGGTCAAATCCCCCTTTTCTTTCCTGTACTTCTTTTTTGATTATATATAGAAGTGATGCTCTTTGCATCCTTTAAAAAAAAATCAATTTAATCCTAATTTTAATTTTGAATCAAATCAAATTGGATCAAAACCTGATTTAAATTTTAAAAATCAAATTGAATCCTTAAATCAATCTAAACAAATCAAATTTAACTAAACATTAGTCAATCTTAAATTAGAAATGAGTAGTTAAAATAAAAATAGTAATAGCAAATGATAGAATTTTGCCCATAAACTCAAAGCTATTTTCATCACCTGCCGATCGACAAGTTACCCCTTTATGAAGGGGATTTATTTATTTATTTTCCTTTTTTTTTCTTTTCAATTTTACTTATTATTAATATTATTTTATGACAAGAATAAACAATATTCATTATCCCTGTGAGCTTAGCTCAGTTGGTCAGTTAGTAGGGATATTACATATTATATGCAGGGGCCGGGGTACGAACCCCGGATACTTTGCTTCTCCACAATTAAATTGTGTGAGCTCTAGTCACTAGGCTACTTGACAAAAAAAACAATATTCATTCATTCAAATTGATATAGTACATCAATGCAATACAAATTTAAAGTTGTTAAAAATAAAAAAGATGATACATATGTTTCTGGATGTGCAATGTTGACAACGTCGATATTATTGATTGAATTTGCACTTGTTAAAAACCAATATTTCTATCTGAATCAAATAAACATCGCACAAAGACAAGAAATCAAAACAAACATAGTTGTGCAAATACGACAAAATAATAAAAACATGTGAAAATCACTTATTTAACTAAAAAGAAATTTTACCTATTATTTAAATTGCTTTATGTATAAATTTATATTTCTTTATCTAATCCAATCTAATCTCATAATATTTTTTTGTCTAATTAAATAACTAATTTTCTGATTTTATACTCTAAACTCGCATTTAAAATGGGGTTAAGACCAATGTATAAAGAGGAAAATTCTATGGTGAAGTCATGAGAATGACTTTTCTGGTGAAGTTAACCCTACAGCCAATTATTGATCATTTGTGTATTTAATCTATGTCACATCATATTATATGGTGTATTGCAAATTTGCCTACAATGTGTGTCATTATATCTTTACTTATTGCAATTGTGACCCTGATTAAATCAAAATTAAACATTTTTATTTTTATTATTTTATTTTGTAGTCGTAAATCAGAATTGGGTAAAACACCAACTTTGAATCCCTTTGATCTTCATCCGTTTGAATTTGTTCATCTTCATTAGTTCCTTACACTTCAAAATCTTATCATCTTATTTTGTCATTATTTCACCTCCTTTCACTCCAAACTCTTATCATATTCGTCAGTTCGAATATGTTCATCCATTTCACTAAAAAATCCATCTGCTCCAACACCAATAAGAACGTTTCATCTGCTCCAACACCAATAAGAACGTTTATGCGCACCATACCTTTAATCATTTTTGTCCTTTGGTTTCGAACCCAGTTCGATCTTCACAATCATTTGTTTCATCTGCTCGTTCTTCGCTGCTACTTCGGAATCGAATTATTCGTGCATAATTAATATTCTGCACAACGGCTAATTTCTAATAAGGTAAAGTTTGGAGGACACTAGCTGACATTGCATCAACAATTATACTATTGACTAAACAAAATAACTTTTCCAAAAAAGTCATTTTCCTGACTGCACTGTAGAAGCGTCCGTAAGTGGTTAAATTTATGAGTGATTAAGTCTTACATCGATTATAAATGACTAAAATGTTATATATAAAAGATACAACCTATTTACATAATATTTTAATGTTTTGTATGACGATGTAACGTCCCTCTCTTGTTGTCCTCGAACATTAGTTCATTGTTTTTTCCGCACCCCGAACTCTTCACCAAGTAGTAACACAACCCTGATTCGACTTGGTGGAGAGCGGAAGCGGATTTTGTGTTTTAAGAGACGGAAACTCACATTTGTGGGGAGATTATTGGTCGTTGTTTGTGGAGGAAAAAAGAAAAGAATAATAATAATCACAAGATAAGAAAAGGTAAGGAATGTAATACCTTCCTTTATCAGGGATAAAGGTGAAGAATCCATTAAACCATAAAAGAAGAGAATTTCCCCTCAACTTTTAAACATGTGGCAACGCCAACAGATGAAAAATTTGATGCCAGCACAATATCTTTCTTTCTCTTAACATTTTGCAAAGTGGTCAGAGTCTCACACATCATCTGAAGCTACCCCTCAAAATATATTTATAAATGAGAGACATTTAAGTTAGGTACTTAAGTCCACCTGAATTTTAAGATATTGGGCTAATATAAAAACCTAAGACAGAGTTTGAAATGCTTTTCTATTTTACACCATTTTGGTCCATAGAGAAGCTACCCCTCTTTGATATGAGATTAACATGAAAAAGATACTTCATAATATGACTAGAAAACTGATTTTGACTCATATAATGCATATGCAGATTGAGACAAGCAAAACCATAATGGTTTTGCAACCTCTTAGTTTCGTTAAATTTTGTAAAAACATTTTTTGTTATCATTTTTTAGAATATGCATTTGTTTTAACTTGTTAATAAGAAGACGAAACACTTATGAGTCATTCCTACAGAGACAAGATAAAATGCTAGTTAGAGATGATGCATTTCAGGAAATTGAAAAAATAGCTCTTGTGACACTTTCATTGTTTCGGATGATGCAAGACAAAAGTTCACTTCAAGAGAATCTCTTTTCTCATTGTTAACAATTAAAAGGAACACAAATTTTAGGAAATGAATATAGAAAATATCCACACAAACCCTTGGGGTTTTGGTGGATTGCGAAGCAGCTTACATGTTTTCAGAGAATATTTCTTCACAAGATGCAGAATGATTTGAAGGTTTACAGAAAATTACCGGTAGCTGCTAGAAATTGATTTGAAGAGATAGGGACAGGGAAAAGAATGAAGGAGGTGGAGCAACTTTTTTTTTAGATGCATGAAAGAATAAACTTTCTGGATATGCCCTTCACTATACTAGAGTGCGGTATTATTTATATGCAAATGTTAGTAGTTAATTTGTCGGCGGATAAGAACTTGCGACCATAATCACATCATGTTCCTTGATAAGGCAGACAATCACAGTCAAACGAGACTAATAATACAGTCATAATCATCGTCGTATTGCTGTCATACAAATATCAATAACCTAGATTTTACAAATCAGATTGCTGTGCAGAACATATTTTTAGAACCCTTATTATCTAGCAGTATGAAAACAGCTATACGAATCAAGAGATAGTCTTTGTATAAACACAAATACGAATAAATTATTTAGGCACACACACAACAATGAAAGAAGTTAAAAGTTTAATAAATTAGTCACATCATTCAACATTAATAAACCATTTTCGGGTTTAAAAAAAAAACATTATTAGTGTGCCTAAATTTTTTAAATTTGGGTTTGTTCCTAAGCTAGTATTTCTCGTGAATTGGTATAGAGCGGAAATAAATTATCAAATTGATGGGGCACTGATAAAGTCATATATAAATCAAACTTCATTAAGAATATTTATGTGATTACATTATAGCTATTTAAATACTAGAAAGCACTTGATACATAAAACACTACATAGACTAACAATACTAAAGTCACTACTAGTAATGTACTAAATCACAAGCCAGTTTATTCTTCCAGCAACAAGGTATCATGATGATTCAATTAGAACGAGATTGGTATGGCTTGATCAATTGAGTGAGTGAGCCACTTAGGTGAAGGGACATAATTTCATTGGTGGACCCCATCAGTTGCCCTCCAATGAACACAGCAGGAACAGGTGCAGTACAACCTAACCTCAACAAAGCTTTCTCCATTTCCCTTCCTTCAGGATCTTGATCAATTTCATGAACCACAGGCCTAATCCCAAGTTCTTGAAACAGAATGTTAACTGCATAGCATAGACAACATGAACTCTTTGTGAAAATCACCACACCTTTTTCAGATGCCAACCTCATCACTTTGTCCATCTTGATGATGATCCTGTTAAAAGTTCTAGTTCTTGTAGTTGTTCTTCTAAATATATATAGAATTCTGTTTTAGAAACAGAAAGTAAATAAGTTAATAAAATAGAAAAAATAAATAAAGAGAAAGTCTAAGTTTGAGACAATATTTGTTTAGATTATTACCTTAGAGTTATTCAGACCGCCCAAACCACCAGATCGAATCGAAACTGAATTCGATCTGATGGTTGTATTGGGTTTGGAAGTTTAAGTGAGATAGAAAATTATATATGATGGTTGAGGTTATTTTGAAATGAAATGGTGGTAAATGAGAGTATTTATAGGAACCAACTTAGGAAGCACATTGAAAAGAGGTTGTGCTTTTACGATACTCAATAAGTGTGTGATTTTATTCGATATAGCAAGTTGGGAGACATATTTACAGGCATATGCTTCAACTATAGTAGACTTAGACTAGGTGTGAGACCATAACTATTTGTGTAGAACATTTTGCTGTTCATTGATCGACATAACAAATGAAAACAGTAACTTATTAAGTTAATGTAACTTTCTTAATGTTGAAGGTGGTCAATTAATACCTGATTCTCGTGATCAACCACTTTGAGTCGTTATGCAGAAAGACTGAGACTGAGAATCTGATATTTCTTTCGGTGGTAACAAAGATTCTGTTTGTTGCATCCACTGAACTTGTTTGGTTCTTTCTACTTATATGCAGAACTTATGGAATACACGATTAGAGTGAAAAGAAAACCATTGCCTTTTGAGAAGAAGTGGGGGTGGAATCATTAAACCTTGCAACATCTAACTTCATATAGTCATATTTATGGGGTAGGTACGTGCATGCAAAAATACATTTTAGTTTTGGTTTGATAGAGGTTGGCTATTTATAATCAAGGGTTAAATATGTAAACTCAAAACAATTTCCTTCAATTTTTAGTCCCAAAAATTTTCCTTCAACTTTTAATCTCAAATTTTTTTCCATCTTCACTTTTGGTCCTTCTTTTAAAGTATAGAATTCATATTTTTGAATAAAATTTTGCAGAAAAATTCATAATATTATAAGAATCTCTTCCAAAAAATTAGATTTTTTTAACAAAACATGAATTTTATATATTTTTTACAGTTAAAAATTCATATTTAATTTATGTTTTGTTGAAAAATTCTATTGTTTTTTTTTGGAAATATTTTTACAATATTCTACACATTTCTGCATAATTTTATTAAAAAAAATAATACTAAAATTAACTTAAAAATAGGGACCAAAAGTAGTTATTGAAAATTTTACAAGGACTAAAAGTTTAACAATTTTTTTAGGGAACTAAATCGAAAAGTTAGTATATTTATAGGACAAAAAACATATTTAACTTTATAATCAATAAATGCATATAAATTATTTGTCACTATGTGGTAGACTAGTGCTCCTACAACAATGCGGAATCCTATCCGTACTGGTTTTGGTGGCATTTTCCTCAAATGCGGGTTTTTTCCTCTCGGCTTTCTCAGGTTTGATCACCCACTCCGAAGACATTTTGCTGGCTGAGCTGACAACAATTTATCATGGCATTTGCAGGGCTATTGACATGGTCATCGATGATTTGGCTTGATACTCGGATTCCCTCCTCTCCATTAATCTCATAAAGGGAGACACTCTGCATTATCGTGTTTATGTTGTCCTCATTCAAGACATAAAGGACATGTTGGCTACCAATAATTTTTCAGTTTATCATACTCTCAGAGAAGGTAGTCATAGTGTTGATTTCATGGCAAAGCTAGGAGCCGCTTCAGATGTTGATTTCGTCATTCACGCTTCTCCTCCGACAAACCTCTTTACGATGCTTAAGAGTGAAGCTACAAGAGTTTTCTTCCCTAGGACCTAGTTTCTCCTTTTCTCTTTTGTTTTCTTTTCTTTGTTCTTGTTAGCTTTGTAAAAAAAAAAAAGATCAGTGCCCTTGCAGGTAAAATATTTTAGGAAAATTTTGTATCCAATATTATGGATACACGACCAATCTTGTATTTTATAATAAAATAAAAGTAAAGAAATATTCGTGTTGAAACAAAACCAATCTTGTATTTTATAATAGTAGTAAAGAAATTGGCGTCGAAATTTTAGGGAATCATGATCAATATTCTTTTATGGGTTAATATATGTTTTCCATGTAATATTAGCGGTTTCTACTCTTATAAAAAAATTGTTTAGATTTCAACCCTAGTGACTAGAGCTCACACAATTAAATGTGGAGAAGTGGGATGTCCGGGGTTCGAACTCCGACCCTTATATAAATTATGCAATGTCCCTACCAACTGAGTTAAGCTCACGGAGACTATTAACCCTTCTTTTATTAATGGTATATATAGAGAGATGGAAGTGTTCACATTCAACTCATTTTTAACTAAGGGTCATGTTAACTTGTGTCTTAAGTGTACATGATAAGGATTTCATAAATGATAAATATTTATTGCAAAACATTGATTTTAAATCTTTAGAATAATAAATTGGCACAATTTCACAAAATTTCTACTTTAGATTCCTTAAACCTTGTCCTAAAAGCATAAGTTAACATTTCTCTTTACCTAAAATCAACTTTATAGACTAAATTTATTTAAAATTATTTTTTTATCACCTTAGAACTAAACACACACCGAGATTATATCAGCGCATCAACGATATTTGATTGCAACGATTATGAAGAACTGAAATACAACTGCGACATCAATCTAAAACCTTGCTCACACTCTATTGAGGGTGTGTGAGACAATCTTTACCCTGTGGATGTGAAGGAATAATAAAAGAGACATAATATGGGTCAGCATCACCTTTTTGTCCTGCATTAATAGGTGCCATGCACGTCCCACACTACAAAATCTGAATATATATCTCTACATCAAAGTGATTCTCCTACTTGATATTATTGTTATGATATCCCTATTCCCTGGCACCAGGTCCCCATTTGTGCGGTTGGGAATCAACACACACACACATATATATATGGTTGTCCTCTAAACACTTGGAATATTAATGTTAGTTGGCTTCCTGCAACAAGGGGAGAATTAATTCCTTTTTACTAAGCCAATGAGTTTTATTTCAATGGAAAACAACCTTACTTCTTTAAAGCAATAACCTGCAAACTTTGTTGTGAAGAAAATTTACCTACAATAGAGTGAATTGATGACCATTTATTATATATACTCTTAAACTTGTAAAAGCGTTTCATGGTTAAATTGGATGAAGTGTAACCTAAGCAATGTTTTATTTCATGGTTTCTATATATTAAATCTGAATCCCAGAAATTCTATAGTTGCATTAACAAATATATCGGAGCATACTACTCTTTTTTTTGTTACTTCTAGTTATTATTAGCTAGTATAAGTTAGTTAAAAGAAAATTTGTTAGTTAGGTCAGTTTAAGGCCTTGTATATAAAGGAAATGCAATAAGTGTGTCACGTTGTTTCTAATTTCAACTGTCTGATTTTAAATTAATGGTCGTGATCATTTAAAGTTGATTCTGTTATTGTGTAATCATAGCCGTTTTGATTCAAATTAACAGTCAAGATCATTTACCGCATGTAATGACGTGCTTTTTCTATGATATAGAATCTAGATCAGAATATCAAGATTTTATACTATTCCATTAGTTCCATATACAAATTTTGTTTTCCATAAAAAAAAAGCTAGATTTTGTTTTCCATCAAAGTATCAACCATTCTGTTATACATTTTTTATTGGATAAAACTTGGTGCAATGATAAAATTGCTTCCTTTTGACCAACTAGTCACGAAAGAGTTCAAATCTTGAAAACAACCTCTCTACATGCAGCAGTAGTACACTAATCCACATACATCTGCCTCCTCACTCCTCAAACCCAACCTGATACCTCGTGCACTCGACCGCCCTAATGATCAAATTTTATGATCTTAGCAGACACATAATTGGCCTTTTAGAAAATGCACAAAACAAGACTATATTTTATACAGACTTCATATTAACTGAAATTATATATACAGAATCACACTCAAGAAAAAACCAAATGTTTCCTGGTTAAACATTTGTCTGCAAAATATTATCAGAACTCCTTCCTTCTACCACTTTTGGTATAAAGCTATATAAAGAGTTCTGAATGAAACAATAACTAAAACCAAATGGCCTTTGCATCCATAAGCATTTGTTTGAGAGATCCATCAACATGAAGAGATATCACATCTTTTGAAGATCCAACAAATTTTCCACCTATGAACACTGCTGGAACTGAAGGGTTACATCCAAAATTACCCCTCAAAGCCCATTCCATTTCTCTACCATATGAATCATTGTCTAGTTCATATATTGCAGGACTTGCTCCAAGTTCATAGAATAGTTGCTTAATGCTATGACACATGTAACATGAACTCTTTGTAAATATAACTGCAGCTTTCTTTGATGCCAAATCCTTTACTCTATCCATTACTAATATAAAAAATATACGAAGCTTGAAAATATTCAAAGTATTTTTTTGCTAAGGCTTTTGTTTTTGTTTTGTCTTGAGAAATTTGAGATTTTGTTACCTCTTATTTATAGTGGCTAGTGAGGAAAGTGGATTGCATTGTATATAATATAGAAAAGTAAAAAAACAAAATTAATTATAGTTAAATTGGATAGGAAAGAGAGAGAAAAGGAAAGATCTTTCAGATATTTGTTTGGATAAGGGAAATGCTCATTCATCATTTGGTTGATGGTGACACTGCTAATGTAATGCCATGATGAACAAGTTGGATTCAGCATATATCACATTGTAAATGCTAATCCAAATCTCTTTGGGGGGTGTCTATCCCAACATTGTTATCAAGCAATGCTGGAAATGGAATAAGAACATATTGTTTATTTTATTAGCCGAAAAAAACTCTTTCGGTCCCTTTTTCAGCATCATGAACATTATTATATACATTATTATAGTAATGTGAATATATGAAAACTTCTCTTATAATCCTTAGGTAGATGGCACAAAACCAATGCTGTGTTTGGACAAAATCTTTCAAAAGAATGTAATCCTTATAATTAAATTAGTATTATGCAAAGTCAGCGGCCTCTGTACAAAACTTCTCTTAGGAAGATGGCACAAAACCAATGCTGTTTTATGGACAAAATCTATCAAAAGAATGTAATCCAATATAATTAAATTAGTATTATACAAAGTCAGAGGCCATAAGAGGAAAAAAAGGAATTCATAGTGTCATCTGCATGGCTATGTTCTTACATATCTATTGTCTTTACTTTAGTTTTGGTAATGATTAAGAAGGGGAGAAGAAAAAGTAACATGATTATACTAATAATTCAGATTTATTTTGTTTAAGCAACTGCCATGTCTATAGTAATTATGTTACATGTTCATTGTCTTTTCTGTGTTAGCATGGCTGCTGTTGTTATTTTTCTTGTCTGGGTTTTGTTAGAGTTTTTCCCAGGGGGATGCTGTGCAGCTTGTTGTTTCTCTCTTTTGTATTACCTTTTGCTAATTAAAAAAAAAAAAACATGTCTATAGTAATAAGATGTTTTTATTTGAAAGAAAAACAAATGTTATTATGAAAGTAATCAATTGCCCTGTCTAATGTAACATGATTATGTCATTGCGAAAAAAATTATTTAACCAATTACCTTGTTTATAGTGTCATCTGCGTATTTATTTGTGATAACTGATTAGTGTTACTGATTTAGGTTTTTTTTTTTACATTCATCAAAGTAGTAGTAATACATGCAGGAATATAGTCAAAAACTTGGCGACTAACATAAAAAAATGCCGCTCTAGCAAGAAGATGAGCAACATTGTTGGCTTGTCTCCGAATAAAACCTATCCAAAAGTTTGGTAAAGAATACAAGATTGTCCTACAAGCCAATAAAATACTGCCCCCCCTCTGTTCTATGACTTGTCCATAAAGTTCACTCCTCGTTGTTGTAGTCTATCCTGTGTTGGCAAGCAACCTCTAGCTGTCCTCCACAAAAATACCTTCATTCTTTGGGGAATTCCCAATCCCCCATAGTTTCCTCCAATTTCCCTCTACCCTATATTTACTGTTATCTATCAAGTGGTCCATGATATAGTGGTACTCTCAAAAAGAGGTATCGCAAAAAAACACGATGCATCCCTCTCATTAAAATAACTCTCCACAAAACTTATGCGCCACTACCTTCTATTTTCTTCTATAAGCTCTGAGACATTCATGTTAGGCCGATTTGGGTTAATTGGACTTGTGACATATGCATTGTTTTTAGAGGATGTATTCATGGTTTTGTGAGTCTTAAATTAGTTGTTTTTTGTTTTGATAAATTCTCCCTAACCAGATAATTCTTGGAGTTTTGTTTATTTCAATTGTTTAGCTAAATAGGTTGATCATTTGGAGTAACACAAAACAACAGAGAAGTATACACTTTGTTAAGCTAGCCGGACGAGGACTTTGAAATATCCTAAATGAAGCTTCTACTTCCATTGCATGGCGAGCAGGCGTGATCAGTTGCCATCGTCTGACAAATGCAAAGCGTGCCTAGCGAAGACTGGAGAAATTTTACAATACCTCAACTTTCTGTGGATCGCCTGATGTCACAGATTGGTCGCCTGGCGACGCGATAGGATTAGGACCATTCGACAAGCAATTTTTTAGGCATTAAGGCAGAAAGTCGTCCAGTGAAGCGATATGTTTGCAGATGATGACGTAAATTTCTTATAGTATTTAAATGTTTTTGTGAGATTCAATATTGTTATGGTATTTTGGCATTGTCAAAAGAACTATAACATTAATTTGGCAAGCTAGAAAGTTGAAGATTCAACCTTGAAAAAAAAAAGTTTGAAGATTCAACTTCTATCAAGTGTAATGTCATCAATTTTTTTCATTGTTATGTCTAAGATCACGAGTAGTCAAATCCCTACATTTAGATAAAGAAGAACCTCGTTTAATCTTCATGTGATTCAGTTCTCATAATATTCATGACATTCATGGTCATTATTCTTTATGACTTTCATTGCCATCACTACCGAATCGATTTTATGAATACTTCGCTATTGAAAAATAAGTAGTGATAGCTAGAAATATGATCGTTGGTCATGATATTTATTTCCTATAGGAATATATAGGAATTTTATCACGTCTTCAATACAAATTGGTGTTCTTTAAAGCTTAGACCGATAATCGATCACTTAAGAGATTAGGAATCATTGTTATGAATAAAGGGTTTTGAGCCAAAGAATTGGACTAAAGCTTGTCGATTTTGACTTATTTTTTTGTAAAACTTAATTGTGTAAGTAGAGAAATTGCGAACTTGTTAGTGAAAATGAGGGGATTCGAGTTCTAATAGTTTTTAATGATTCGTAATCAAATTTGTAATACGCTCATGATTACTAAATCAAACAAAATTTCATTCATAATTCGTAATCATTCTCAACAGTTCTCCTGCATAATTATATTAAACACAACCAATGTAAAAACATCTTATTCAATACTGGTAGTACCTGTATGATTTGATACACCAAATAGATATGGATGCGGTATCTAGGTTCATATTTAAAGATCTCAATTGACATTAGTTCAATATACAAGATTTTGTTTTTCATTAAAAAAAGATTTTCCATCAACCATTCCAATATACATTTTTTTTTGGGATGAGCCATGACGCAGTGGTAAAATTGATTCCTTGTGACCGGTTGGTCACGAGTTCAAATCTTGAAAACAACCTATCTACTTGTAGAAGCTATATTCCATACATCTACCCTCCTTAGACACCACTCGGTATAGCCTCATCCACTCGACTGCCCTCACGATCAAGTTTTATCTTAGTAGACACATAGTTAGCCTTTTAGAAAATACCAAAAAAAAGTCAAATATTTTTTCAAAAAAAAAAACAAGTCAAATATTTATACAGACTTCTTTAAGTGAAAATTAAGCATGACACACAAGAAAACTAGGTGTGTCCCATTTAAACATTGTCTGTAAATAGTATAAGAACTCTTCCATACACCACATTTGGTGTATATACTATAAAGAGTTCTGAATGGAAATATGACTAAAACCAAATGGCCTTTGCATCCATAAGCATTTGTTTGAGAGATCCATCAACATGAAGAGATATCACATCTTTTGAAGATCCAACAAATTTTCCACCTATGAACACTGCTGGAACTGAAGGGTTACATCCAAAATTACCCCTCAAAGCCCATTCCATTTCTCTACCATATGAATCATTGTCTAGTTCATATACTGCAGGACTTGCTCCAAGTTCATAGAATAGTTGCTTAATGCTATGACACATGTAACATGAACTCTTTGTAAATATAACTGCAGCTTTCTTTGATGCCAAATCCTTTACTCTTTCCATTACTAAATATATAAAAATATGAAGCTTGAAAATATTCAAAGTTTTTTTTTATTGCTTAGGCTTTTGTTTTGTCTTGTGAAATTTTCAGATTTCGTTACCTCTTATTTATAGTGGTTTGTGAGGAAAGTGGATTGCATTGTATAATATATAAAAAAGTAGAAAACAGAAATAATTATAGTTAAATTGGATAGGAAAGAGAGAGAAAAGGAAAGATCTTTCACATATTTTGTTTGGATAAGGGAAATGCTCATTGATCATTTGGTAGATGGTGACACTGGTAATGTAATGCCGTGAACAAGTTGGATTTAGCATCATATTGTATATGATAATTCAAATATCTTTGGGGGTTAATGTCCGTACAATCAATCAATGCTGGAAAAGGAAAATGAGGGTATTATTTATTTTAGGGTTAAATATGTTATTGGTCCTTATAAATATGTCAATTTTCTGTTTTAGTCCCTCTACAAAATTTCTTCAACTTTTAGTCTCAAAAGTTTTTCATCATCACTTTTGATCCCTCAAAAGTTATTCATATTTTTGAATAAAATTTTGCAAAAAAAATTATAATATTATAAGAATCTCTAAAAAAAATAGAATTTTTTAGCTTAACATGAATTAAATATGAATTTTTATATTTTTTACGGTTTAAAAATCATATTTAATTTATATTTTGTTAAAAAATTCTATTTTTTTAAAAAAGATTTTACCAATTTTCTGCTCATTTCTGCAAAATGTCATTAAAAAATACAAAAATTAACTTAAAAATAGGGACAAAAAATAGTGATTGAAAATTTTATAGGACTAAAAGTTGAAGGAAAATTTTAAAGGAACTAAATTGAAAAGTTTATATATTTATAGGGACCAAAAACATAATTAACCTTTTATTTTATTAGCTAAAAAATGTCTCATTTTCAGCATCATGAACATTATTATAATGTTATCTTATAGTAATATTAATATATACAATCTTCTCATAGGTAGATGGAACAAAACCAATGCTGTGTTGGACAAAATCTATCAAAAGAATGTAATCCAATAGAATTTATTTAATTAGTATTATGCAAAGTTTCAGAAGTTCAAAGACTTGGTGAGAGATGTTAACTCTTTTAATAGATCTTTGCACCTTAAAAGATTAGTCTCTACCTTCTAATTGGTGGATGCTTTGAGGAAAAAAATTACCCACTACCAATTAAGAAAAAGTAATCAATTGATACTAACTACCAAAATTTGCAACACTATTTGTATTAGGTTATGTTTAGGTATGATGCTAGGTTTCAGGCTGATGTGTAGAAAGATTAGAGTTAATCCGAGTCCTTTTCCACTTTTTCACTTTGGTCCCGGTTCATAATCATGGAATACAAAAACAGTTGTAAGGTTGGCTATGGGTATGGGAAGAGATTCTTCAAAAGTTTGTGTGATGAAAATCCCAATGTTTATTATTACTCCATCCGGTCCTTATTATAAGAAACAATTGACTTTTTAGGTTCATTGTGCAGGTGATGTATCTAGTTTATATTTATAACGAGATACATTAGTTATCCAATGAACTAAAAAAGTCAATTGTCTCTTATAATAAGGACCGAAAGGAGTATTTAATTCAATAAATAAGATTCAATCTAGCTTTGGTATAAATGCTTTGGCTGAGTGATCATTCTCATTTTTTAGAATTATTGTATATATCCACGAACCAAAAGATTTGGGATTCTTCATCAATTTGTAGTATCAACTCAAGGGTTGAGAGAATGTCAACTTCAAAGTAAATTTGCTAGAAAGATAAGATATAATTAGGGTGATGGTAAGTTAGTGAATGTCACACTTTTAATATCTAATGATAATAGTTTGGAAATTTAACTTAATGAGGAAGACTAGCAACACCCACTTTTCAGCACTCAATTTATCACTCATTCTTTCATTGGATGAAATCAATGCATGTCCCACCACTTTGTATGAGTTCTATTTCCAAAGTGTAGACCTAAAATGATTTAAACCAATAAGAGAGTGAGTATTAGAGAAAGTGTTCAAAAGAGAATGTTGTTAGCACTTCTCTTAACTCAATATACATGAATTGAATTCCCTATGTTTAAGCAATCAGACAATTATCTATTTGAAAAATAAAATAAAAAAATCACACAATTTATTATATCAAAATCATAGTTGTGAACGTAGCTTGATGACTAGAGGTCACACATTTTAAATAGAAAGAAATGAGGTTATTTCTGCCAACCGAGTTAAGCTCTCGTGATTTAAGTAACAAATTATTAGTTGAGCTTTGCAACCAAAATAGCGCGCATAAATATATCATCAAAATTAAAATAGGTAATGTCCCTGTAATAGGTGGAACAAAGAAATTCAATGCCCATAATTATAATAACTCAAGAGCGTGCATAGAGTAATACTATCTCTGTTCAAGGTCATGAGTTGTAGGAGAAAGTGGGTGTGGTAGTGAGACCACATCAACTCCTAGAAATTACGACATTGCGTTACACATATTAAAGGTTAGCAAAGGAAGGATATGTTCACAATCTATAGATGTTGGAGTACAAAACCTATACAATAGGGCCGTTTCTATAAAATAGGAGGCTCGGCTCTATATTTAAAATAGGTCTCTGATAAAATAAAAATGTAATTTTTTTGTGTAGTTAAGTTTAATTAAAAAAATATGAATTAAAAGAACTTCTAAACATGAAAGGAAATAAAAAAAAATTAAGTGAAAGAGAGGTGAATTTATCTAATAGTGTCGTTTGGATTTGTTAAACCTCTGTTGTGGGTAAGGAGAAAATGAATGGTTTTGCAAAAAAGAAATGATTTAGCTGGTTCTTTCAATAAAATAGCTTTTCAAATTGACCGATTAAGTGAATCTCAAACGTGTACTGAAGAAAGAAAATGAAGTAACATATATATTTTTTATTTAAGTAAGGGGTGGGTATTAGACTTAAATTTATTTTTTGAGACCCATAGCATTTGGAGGCCCGGCTCGGTTGAGCACCTTGCACTCCCCAAGGTCCGGCTCTGCTAGACAATAACACCAAATTAAGGTGGCTTGGATCACGTTATAAATTTCTATTTTAAATGAGAAAATGTGATTTCTCGAGGACGACCGCAACATTACATGAAATCAAAAAGATTGTTAGGATAAAGTGGTGTGACCCATATGAGTTTTATCCAACAAGAAAAAGAGTATTGCAACACACATTATTATGTTTATTTCTATGTTTTATTGATAAATCACTTATCATGATGTGACACCAATTAAAAACGGACTTTTCTAACGAGAGAGAAGACACGATCTCTAATGGAGTTGCGCATCAAAAACACAATAAAATAGAAGGAAAAGGCAAAAACATGAAAGGTAAATCGGAGGAAAGGAGAAGGAGGATCAAGTATCTGATTTTGGATATAAATGTTTGGTTAGATAACTGGTTTTCATATATGGATGACCCAAACCATATGCGAGAAAACAAAATGGCCAGGATAAATTTTACTTTAGAATTAACCGAATTTTTAAAGAGTAGATTTAGATGTGGCTATGGATTGTGAACAAGACATATAGTGGGATTGTGAACAAATTTGATTATGTATTTGACATTATAACTATTCCTTCCGTTCCAATTTAATCATTTATAATACTCTCTCCGTCCCAAATTGTTTTTTTTTTTAAGAAACCAAAATGAAATATAACTCAAAAAAGTGATTCATCTCGCACAAGGTGTGCAAAAGAGAACCACCTAAAAGGGATACAAAGTCAAGAATCTAATGCCAAAAAGCACAATATGAAAAGAGGAAGAAAAGGACTAATCCCCAACACCCATACATAATAAAGGGTGCCGCCACCAGTCAGTATAACTGAAAGCAGAAGTGAGAAGGTTAGCCTTTAACCAAGAGAATGACAAAAACTTGACAATTTCTGATAAATGTTCCAAATCCTGAATTTTGCTATTGAAGATCCTGTTATTTCTTTCCTTCCAAATGACCCAAGCAGTTGCATGCCAAATCACTTTGAGAAAAGTATGAGTAATGCGCGGTACACCCGCTAACTGACCAAATTGATGTAGATGATCCAACACCGACTCTGGAGGATTAAAAGAAATACCTACCCACTGATAAATGAGGTGCCACAATCTACCAAAGACGTCACATCCGAGAAAAACATGAGTCGTTGTCTCCTGGCTGCCACACCCACCAACGCAAGAAGTATCGTCATGATGGAGAACTCGCCTGCGCACCAGGTTATCTTTTGTGGGAAGTCTGTTGCGTAGGAGCCGCCAAACAAACACTGAAACCTTCAGCGGAGCTTGCTTCAGCCACACTGCTTCAGATAAAGCATGCTCCACAGGAATAACCGGCCTCATGAGATACTGATAAGTCCCTCTGACAGAGTAACCAGTGATAGAATCGTGAACCCACCGCCACCTGTCAACAATAGAATCCTGCAAAACAATATCAGATAGCAAAGCCGCACACTCCGAGACAGACTCCTCTTCCCAAGCCAACAGACGTCGTCTCCACTCCCAAGCTTCTCCACCAACCGCCCACCCTCTACCCTTCATCTCCCTCACCGTCACCTCTTTATTTTCAGCCAGATCAAAAAGGCGAGGAAATTGCACGCGTAAAGGTGCTCCCCCCACCCAATTGTCCAGCCAAAAATATGTACCACCACCTCCTCCTATAATCCTTCGAACACTCTCCTCAAACCAGTTATCCACACCCACACCAACTC
>Ga0315913_1003716_pt1 | contig 18344 bp, 7 predicted proteins | sample MpolsnodulesMG_FD_207736 | JGI IMG/M metagenome (GOLD analysis project Ga0315913, IMG submission 207736) | Medicago polymorpha root nodule microbial communities from Los Angeles, California, United States - small nodules | ecosystem: Host-associated > Plants > Roots > Nodule | place: USA... | reverse complement strand
AAAGGAAGCAAACATATAGAAACAACAAAGACTTCACCATGATGAATCAAGACCGCAAAATATACTTCTTCTTCTTGAAAGTGGTGTTTGAGTATCATTCATTTAGACACATTAAAATAATTTTGGACAGAAAAAAGGGTATTTGATAAGTAATTGCAATAGGCAAGCAAATGTTAAAATATAAGGATTGAGAAATGTTCATCATTTTTATTACCATTTTTAATAATATAATTATAATAATATTGGAAGACCAATAAAGTGAGAACGTGCACCACTGCAACTTTTGTCTAGATAGCCTCAATTCAAGGAATGCTTTTTATTGAGAAATGTGTATAAGTAATATAGAAGTAATTAATAATGTTATTTTTCAAACAAGATAAACTAGGCATGTGGGAACTATAATTGACTAATTGAGGTAGTCTTTTATACATCGAGTGCTAGTTGTGCATGTATAAATTCTACCTTTTTCTTTTATCGGTCGATTATGGTTACCAATGGATGATAAATTACAAAACCGAAACCGACCATTGTTATTCGTGTCAACCCTATTTTCGTTGTTTTTTTTAACCTGTGGCCCGAACCGACCCACCCAAATGTTCATTATTTTTATTGGTTTATTCCGTTTTCGGTCGGGTGGAGAAATGTTGCTCAGCCCTACAACATTTTATTTGCCTTTAAATCTAAAAAATCCCCCTGTTTTTAACTACTTTTTTTAAAGCAATTAAATTTAAAAAAACCATTTAATTACGTTTTTTAAATTATTTTGAATGATTTTAAAATAATGAAATTAAAAATAACAATTTAAAATCGTATTTAATATTTTTTTAATAACTTTTTATTAATTATTAAAATTATTTTTAATACAATTAATTATTGTTTTTTTGAAATAATTGTTTAAATTAACGTTTTTTAAACAACAATTAAAAATCATTTTTTAAAAAAAGATTATTATGCAATTTCCTAGGGGAATACCCCTCACATAGCTTTTGTCATATTTTGGGTCAGACTGCAACATATTTGACATGTGACAATGCGTCAGAAAAGCAGGTTGTTGAGTCAAGCAAATTGTTAGGGACACTGCTAGGGTTTTTGTCAAGAGTTAAAAGAGGGGTTCTGACAGGAGAGTGTCCCACACAAATTTGCTAGGAGCTAAAGCTCTGGCTTTACAATTTGCTAGGAGTGCATTTGTCATTGTTTCTGCTCCTCACGAAAACCCTAGCAAATTGCTATTTCCCAGGGATTTATGCAATTTCACAAGGATTCCGCCCCCTGGCTAATTGCAACATTTCTTGTAGTGAAAAGAGATTCATAAAGGGTGTGCATCTTATATGTAGTTCCCATTGCCAAACTCCCTTCATCCAACCATCTAACTCAATCACTTTCAATTGTTGTTAGGACAAAACTCAATATAATCGAGGGTAATTATCTTTAAGAGAAACACAATTGACCTACTTATCATGCTAAAAGAGTGCTCATCTCGCTTTCCACCTTCCTTGATGTTGCTTGTGAGAACCAATTTGAAGTTTGTGGATTTTCCCCTCCCAAAGAACAAATATTCCTCCACGACTCCACCACATGCAAATAGGCGTTGTTTTGTGTTCTAACTTCCTCCAAGTTTGGGTTCCCCTCCACATCCTCCCCATATCTAATTGTTATAGTATCTACCCACTAAGCTTGTTCTTTTTCTAGAAGCCTATACCACCATTTCACTGAGACACTTAAGTTAATAACACACAGATTTATCACTCAAAGATCCACGTCCTTTTTAGAATGAAAACTCTTTTCCCGACCTACCCCAATGAATTTTCTTTTCCCCTCTTAACCTTTCTCAAATAAAATTGCTTTGAATCTACATCACTTCATTCCACACACTTACTGAAATTATTATGTAGAGAGAGAGAGAGAGAGAGAGAGAGAGAGAGATATATCAGTGTAAAGCTTAAAACAGGGTTTAGTGGATCAATTCTCCCACCCAAAATCACATACTTGTTACCACACAATTTCAATATATTTCAAATCATTGATCTCATCATTGACTTTCTTCTCAGGTTTGCTCAAACTTGTAATCCTAAGTATTTGAATACAAGAAAGAATCATTGACATTAACTCTCATCAAGAACCTATTCTCTAAAGTCACCTTCAGCCTATAAGTTATTTCAAAAGTCCTCAAATCGCCTTCAAAGTCCCTATACATACTATGTCGTGAACATATTTTAGGTGAGATGCTATTGTGACATTGATACCCAAAAGGAATAATTTGAATGTACTCAGTTCTACCACTTTTCTTACTACCTTTGCAACAATTTTATAAAGGCAAATAAGAAGTAATATCAGACGGAAGTCCTCAAAGCCAAATAGTAAGACGACAACCCTTTTAAAAGGGTCTTGTTTCCATGAAATTGGTACAACATAACTATAATATCTCCTTTATAAAAGGATAGACTAAAGGTGAAGTTGAAATGGTCTAGGCTTGAACTCTTGTTTCCATCACATTATCTGATGGCAAACTCAATTTCCTCTATGGAGAAAGGTGTAAAAAGATGCATGTTCTCTACATTTCTTATCAATGGAAAATCAATCTCATGTAGAGTAGGCATCTCATAACAAGTTATTTTAAAGTTATTTTTCATAGATTTGGTAACTAATTCTCTAATCTTAATAGGTCTTTATACCGAACTTGCTCCCAAAGTCAGAGCTGCTATTTTGTTTGATATTCATGTTCCATTCCTACAACCATTTTTCTCTTGAACTCTACAAAAAGTTGAATCCTTGCTCTTCAAAAGATGCCACAAATCAGAGAACTTAGGTATTCTCTCTTAAAGTTTGATTTTCCGTAACCTGCATCTCACCTCTAAAATCTATCGTCTTTATCTCCTGCATCAGATCCCCAAATTTTGTCTCTAAATCCCCATATTATTGTATATTCCACTACTTTGCAATTAACTTCAAACCCCCTCCCTTAATCTTTCCTTCAACACAAACCCCGTCCAACTACACAACACCTATTTCTCTCCCCTCTCAATTCAAGGTGAACTCCTACATATCAATCATTAGAAAAGGAAATTTGAACTTACCTTATTCCAAAGTGAAAATAATCTACCATTGTTCTCAACTAATAGAAGGAATGCTCAACCACATGTAGAGTCCCCTCATAAGATTCTACAAGGATTTTTCGACACAATTTCAACTTTTGTTTCTTGACTTGTCCAAAAAACAAACTTTTTTTATTCTTACCAAATCTTTTAGGTTGTTTATCTTCGCCCTACTCCCTAGACATCTTATATTAAAATAACAAACTATCATTGGATAACTTTATCTCTCTCCCTAACTTCCTTTCCCTTTCCATCCCCCAACTTCAAACTCAACATAAAATTTTCAGTTCCCTCCACTAACCCTTTGATTGAAATTTCAATTTCTTTTGTATGAACTATTTCTTAGCATTTTTTGTTCCAAAATGTCGAATTGACTTTTGACCATGTTGAGCCTCTTTCACTGCATTGTTTTGCCTTCATCAATAAGCTCAACCTCAAAGTTTTTGTAGCTGGTGGTCATGTGTGATCAAGTAAAAGAAGCCCTAAAGTGTGTCCTTAGTATCGACCCCTCCATCCTTAATTTTGGCAAGTCCACCTCAAGACAAATGCCTCTGCACTTTGTCTATGCCTCCTTTTGCGACAATATAAGCATTCCTTACTATTCCCTTCAACTGTATTAGAGCCTCCTTCATACCATACATCTCCATTCTTAGCCTATACACTTTGTAATTTCACCTCCTTCCTTCACCTCCTCCTTACCCCCCAACCCCACTCACCACATCAACAATATTAACAAAACTCGATATCCCCATCGATAGAAGTGACCTCTTGTGGATATTCAATTTAGATTTTTGATTACCGAGTGATGGTTCCCTCTTAGACTCCATTCATTTGCACTTGATATATATATTACTCCCCATCTAAGGTTATTTTTGTCATTCACTGCTTCGATACTAATCCCTGAAGGTTGGTCACACATGCCTTATTTCAGAAACACTAGATTGTTTATGTTGGACAAGCCTGTATTTTCTCTCAACCATTCTATTGCACATTTCATTGAGGTTTTCTTGTCACCCTTCTTAAATAAAATTAGTATTTTACTAATTGGGCTTAGACTATAAGGCTCAAATGTATTCTTTCTTGCTGCTTTAGGGCCCAAAACTGGATCCACACCCCCTAAATATGTATTCTCATTTAGCAAGACCAAAAGATGTTTAACCAACTGTCTATTATACTATACCTTGCATGTATCAAATAAGAGGTCCCTTTTGTACCCTTATGCCATATGTCTATTCTCTTCAACCCTTGTGTCACGCAAACCTTGTATAGCTCACGACCTAGGTTAGCTCCAATTTTGTTTCCCAATAATGACTGACACATGTTAGAAAATTGTCTTGAGTTGTTGTCGTCTTCCGGCGTCTCCTACACCGCCATCACTGATCACTAAGTTACTATCGTCAGGAGTTATAAATTGGTTGCTCCCATTCGTTCTTTCTTTTCGGTTCTCCCCTTACTTAACGATAACCCCTCATTTTTTCTTCAATGTAGCTACGTTGTCTTGGTTCTATTGTTATAAAATATTCATTTATGATCTCACTTGCGTCCTCGAACTAATTGTAGCCTGTATAGACAATCGTTTAAAATTTATGGTTAAATATGTTTTAATCCCTATAAATATACCAACCTTTTTATTTTAGTCCCTCTAGATTTTTTGTTAGACTTTTAGTCCCTCAAACAATTTCAATCTCTATTTTTTAGTCAATTAATGTCTAACCTTCATATTTTTTAATAAATTTTTTCATGAATGTGTAAAATAAAAAGGCAATTACTCCCAAAAAAAAATTCTATTTTTTTTAAAGAGATTCTCATAGTTTTTTTTTTTAAAAAAAAAATCACACTTATTAAGAATAAAGCATGAGAATTTGTAGCATAGTTTTTTGTGTTTTTATGGAATAAGTTTCATGGGAAAATGTAAAAACAATTTTCATTGACTATTTGTTAGGAAAAAAATGGAAAAGAGAGAAAATTAAATGTAATTTGCATTTAATTTCATGAGAATAAACAAAAAATTTTATTGAAAAAGATGATTTTTAAAAACAAAACAAGATTAGATAGAATAAAATTTGTCATTTTTGTAAATATTGTAGAATAAAGAAAATAAGTTTTTTTTTCTTATATTTCGGAACGGAGACCGTAACAATTAAGAATTTGTAAAATGCGATCAGTTATGTTGGGAAAATGTGTATGACACATAACATGTGTCAATTAGATGAATGTAGTGCCAAAATTTGATCTACTAAAACAAATGCAAGTTGAGCATGTCCATATTTGTCCCACAAGATTAAACTATTGACAAAATTAATTAACTAATTATTCTCCTAACAGTTGATTAGAAACAAAAACTAATCTATTAGCACTTACAGCATCTACACGCCACACAATCTATCCAAAACTAAAACCATTGGCTTTGACACTTTTTCTCTTTCTATCTTTCAGCGCCCACAGTCCCAAAAAATGAAAACCAGAAACCAGAAACCAGTTACCTGTTTTGTCCTAAAAACCACTTTCCATCTAATTCCCAAAAACCAGGAGCTTTTACACCATTTGTTTTTTCAAATAATATTCCAAAACCGCTTTTGAATAAAGACACACCATAATATGTGGCGATTCGACCGCACTCTGTCACCTGATCGTGTTTGCCACGCGCCTTACTCTTCTTTTCTTAATTTTTGTACCCATTTGCATGTACTTTCTGACACCCACCTCTCTTATTTTCTTTCATTTCACTTTCAACTTTTTTCCTAGTTTCTCTCTTGTGTTATAGATTCCATAATATGGTAATTTTTAAAGGGTGATTTCTATAGTGATAAAGGCAAGAACACAATCATGGTTAAATTTGAAATGGATGTAAAAGCTAAGCCAATTTAAAGATTCAAATAGAATACGTGTATGTTTGATTTCATCGGTAAGATCAATAATTGATTTTAGAGGAGTATGTAATTTCAACAACTATTTATGTAATAGATATTAATTTCATATTTACAATAATGAAAATACATCAACAAGTAAAAAGTTTCGCGAGTTTAATTCAATTGATAAAGATATTATATGATATATGTATGAGTTAAAGTTCGAACTCTAAATCCTCTATTTATTCATCTTTAATAGGTAAAATTTTAACCACTAGACAACTCAACAAAAAAACATTACAACTTTAAGAGTGATGCACATATATTAATAAGATAGTACAATTAAACATAAACGATTAAAGTTGCATTAAAAATAAAAGATAACAATGATTTTGAACAATTTTTTTTTGCAAATATAATAAATATTTAAGACGAAGGAAATACTTTGTACAAAAAGATATTTAAACAAATTCAACATTTTTTTTTTGACGTTAACACTTCCGTTTCTCAGGAGAAAATGATTATAGTAATCTGAAGTTCGATCTGATGTAAAAATAGTCTAATAAAAAATTGTTTCACATAAAAATTGAATTTGAGTCTTTTCAAACAATATGTCTTAAAACTCATTTACCACTTGAACTCAATTGGTTGGTTAAATTCAACAAAATTTTGTTTTACAAGATTCATTTTTCTACAAAATTTTCTAATTTTTTTTACTTCTTAATTAATTTTACAATTTTATTTGAATCAATGTGAATTGACTGTGAATCTCCTCTTCTTCTATGCAAGTTACAACTTGCAAGCCACGACACAGTAATGTTGTAGTGCTAAATAGCTGGCTCTTGAAGGTCACTCCACGTCATCTACCATCCCAATAACAAAGGGATAAGTGTCCTATGATTGGAAGTTAATCACACGCACTTATCATGAGAGTGGTTATTATTTATCCTGTTCCACAAATTTGGTTGTTTACTTGTACAAACCCCAACCTCCCTGAATGTGGAAAAACCATGGTTTTTATAGTAACACAACAATACAACACATACACAAAAGTAGTACTATAAAACAAAATAAAAACTATTGTTAAGAAACAACTGCGTTCCCCACAATCTAGTACCTGAAAATCCATTGGCTTTCTCTCTCTTTCTCTCTCAACACACATCAAATACAAATATATACCCTTCTTTCCCATATTTTTCATAGACACAATCTTAGCCTTCATCAAAGTCTAATTTTTCTTCTCTAAACTCTAAATCTCTGATTTTCTTCTCAATTGGGTCTTTGAAAATTTTCATTAAAAATGCGGATGAGTTGTAACGGTTGTAGAGTACTAAGAAAAGGTTGCAGTGAAAACTGTAGCATAAGACCTTGTTTGCAATGGATCAAAAGCCCTGAATCACAAGCTAATGCCACCGTGTTTCTTGCAAAATTCTACGGTCGTGCCGGTCTCATGAACCTTGTTAACGCCGGTCCCGAACATCTTCGTCCAGGTTCGTAAAAAGTGACACTAATAACTATTTTACAATTTTTATTGCATGTTTAGATTGACGGTGGCTTTAACAAAATTAATCGTTTATCCATACATGCAATTAGACACACATATCTCTATGTAAGAAAAAGTTGGACCAACAAAAGTTGATATATCTGATGTCCGAAATTTTCTTATATCACTAGGTTTTTTTTTTGACAACTTTTATAATTAAGAAACAAGTTATTGATATTTTTTGTTTTTTATTTTGCAGCAATTTTTCGTTCGTTGTTGTACGAAGCATGTGGTCGAATAGTGAACCCAATTTACGGTTCAGTCGGTTTATTATGGTCCGGAAGCTGGCAGCTATGTCAAGCCGCGGTGGAAGCCGTTTTAAAAGGCGCACCGATCACACCAATAACTTCGGAAGCAGCTGCTAACGGGAGGGGCCCACCACTCAAAGCCTATGACATCCGCCATGTGTCGAAGGAGGAAAACTCGGCCGCGTCTACCGAGTTAACTCAACAACGAGTTAAGACTCGGTCGCGTAAGCGGTCGAGTTTAGCCAAGCCGAAAATACAAGAGGAAAAGAGTAGTAATGATAACAAGGGATTTGAATCCGGTTCAACTGAGCCGACTGGTTCGGTTGAACCGGTTGAAGAGGTGATGAACCGGTCAGCGAGTCATGAGTCGTCGATTAGCCACCAGTCTGAGGCGGTTGCGGTGGTGGATGGAGAGAGTAAAGATAGTGAGAGTGAAACTTCGATGATCTTATTTAGAGATGAACCGGAGTTGGACCGGAAAATGAAGCCGGCTGATCGAACCGGTGAGTGTGGAGAGGAAAAGGTTGGTTTGGAGCTGACTCTTGGGCTTGAACCGGTTTCACGTGTTTATCATGTGGTTCCTGTGAAGAAAAGAAGGGTTGTATTGAAGGATTGTGGTGTTGGCTCATGGAATGTGGAGTTAGGGCTTCAATATCCGGCTTAGACCGGGTTTGACTTGGTTCAGTTTCGGTTCAGTTTTGACTTAAGCGGCTTTCTCTCATTTGTACAAGAGACAAGAGATTATCAGAACCGTTTCTTGTTTAGTTTTTAATTAGAACCTTTTAATAACTTTTTGGTGTTTACATTTTGGGTTTAATTAGCTTTTTCTATTTATCAGAAAATGTGAATCTGTCCAAACTATGTAGATGAGAAAGTACATTTGGAAATTGAAAGTTGTTACAACTTACAAGGGTCCATTGATGCATCATCATGCATTTTGATTTTTTTTTTTGTTTTTGAAAGAATGCATTTTGAATTTTTTATTACTCTTTATTCATAAGATAGAAAAGAAAAGACTAACAAAATGAGGTGATATAATAATTTACATTTGATTGTTATGAAATTATTATGAGGTATGTATCCGTAAATTTAACTTTGTTAGTAAAGACAATGTAATATATGTAAGGTTTAAAGTTCGTATCAGCCATAAAAATAAAAAAAAAGTATTGAGGTGCATGTTTATGTCAGTTTTTGGGGTGAATTTTCATGTTTTTGGTTTCTTCGGGATGAAGCAATTGTGGTTGAAGAGTCGTGATTGAGAGAAACATTACCTTTTCCTAGTAAAATTTGTACCAATGCATTTAATCAAAGAAATTTGATTCAAATGTTTGGATGATTTGGCTTCAAGATCTCAAATACTAGCTTTTAATATTTGAACTTTATAAGGGGATTCATAGAAACTTTCATCTCAATTCAAGTAAAGCAAAGTTTGTAACTAATAGAGCAGAACAAAAATGAATATTTGTGCAAATAATATTTTACAATGCAAAAATCACATGCATTCTTATGTGTGGAAGCAACGAAAGCCAATTGAACAATGCAATCAAAAGTAAAGCAAAAATCAATATTTCAACTTAGACCAATTTTGTCTTACCTGTTATCAACTTTACTCTATGTTATTTTTATTCCAACTTATACCCCTACTTCTAAATCACAATTTCACCCTAATTATTTTGCTTTATTTCTTTACGGGAGATACATCTTATTTTTCTTACACTCGTTTAAAAATATAATACCTATTCCCAGCTCCATTCTCAATAATTGTTTTAACATGAAAACACTCCCTTCCAAATTGAAATTTAAAATCATTTTTAAAAAAAAAAAAATTCAAAAAAAAAAACTATTTTTATATTTAAATAAGGGTGGGGACAATGCATCACAATATATGAAAGGTCAGGGGTTCAAACCCCAGTCACCACAAACAAATACGAGTAACCGTTGTTTCAGAGCACTGGTTAAGAAGTCAAATATAGTAATATTTGCATTAAATGCTTAAATAATGATCCAAAAAGGGTAATATTTGCAGTTAAAGTTGTGTAATCAATGCATTAAATGCTTAAAAATATATCCCTTTTTACTTAAAATTTTCTCTTTTGTCTTCCTTAACCGGTGTCTGAGGCATTTGTTAGCATTACCCTTTAAATAATATGAATTTTTCAAAAAGAAATGAAATAACATTCCTGTTTTTTTTTATGGTGGCCGGGGTTCGAACCCCAAATTGTTATTAATAAAACACGTTCTTTGAAAATAAGCAATATCACTTGGTTCATTTTCTGTTGAAATAAATATCTTTCATAAAAAATATTAAACGTACATCATCAAAATTCATGATATTGGTAATATACTTATTAAAGTCATCATTATATTGATGGTGCTTGGAAGAGATCTGGTACTTTTGCAGGGTGTGGAGGGCTTCTTCAAGATTCTGATGGCAGATGGATCAAAGGCTACTTCAAGAAGACTGGAATGTGTGATGCTTTTCATGCTGAAATGTGGGGCATGTACCTAGGTTTGGACTTGGCGTGGAGGGAGAATACCATTCATCTTATAGTGGAGAGTAACTCAAAGATCTTGGTTGACATGATTACTGGAAATTGTAGTTTTGGTGGAACGACTCCTACCTTGGTCAAGCGTATTAGACAACTTTTGAGTTTGAGTTGGACTGTCAAAATTACTCATATTTGGTGTGTAGGCAACATAAGTGCAGATTGGCTTGCTAATTTCTGCATTTCGATGGATTTTCTAGATTTTCATATTCTGGAGAATCCCCCTTGTGAGCTTCAAAGTCTTTTGTTTGATGATATTTTCGGGGCTTGCATGCCTAGGAACATCCGTTTAATTTCTTAGTTTTCTTTCTGTTTGGGCTTTGGCCCTCTTTTGTACAAAAAAAAAAGTCATCATTATTAGTTGAGTGAAAAAAATTCATCATTATTGAATGTTTAACAAGTTTGAGTTAAAATTAAATGAGTTAGAAATCCTGAATTTAAACTCAAATAAATGAGTAAATATGGATTTAATAATTAACTATTAACATTTTTTGATTTTTTTTTAAATTACAAAGAAAAATGAAATATTTATTTTAATGAAAAAAAAACAATTTTGTAACCAAAACTAAAACAACCCAGTTTTCTACTTGTTCCAAATCTATAAATCTATCAAAACTAGGTGATTTGTACAATTTCAAAAAATAGTACATTAGATTTTTATTATTTGGGTTAATTATTGAAATTGACCATGTAATATATGTGAAGTTTGAAAAATGATCCTGTAAGATAAATAACACATATTCTAATCCTGTAATTTGAGATTCTTATTATTTTTGACCTTATAATATAGTTGAAGTCCAAAAAAGCTATTTAGAGGTTGAATTTTTTCAGGCATGTTTAGGACGTTAAAATATTACATTACACAAAAATTAGAAATTTTCAAATAAGGAAGAATTAATATAAATTTTTAAAGCGTCAAAAACTCAAAAAACAAAATAATGAAAACCCCAACCTAAAAATCAAATTTTGAGCTGATTATTTGCAAGGACATCTATAGAAATACATAAAAAGGATATGCAAAATTTCATAGCATTTCAAAGATGTTTCAATTTTTCAACCAAAACGTGCGAAATTGCAATTTTGTTCCGAGCAAGCATATACTCACGGGTGAAATTCCGGTCTCTAATTTTGTAGGCATGGTTAGAACATCATAAGAACCTTCACCATGAAATTTTGAAGCTTTTAAACGATATACGAATTAATTATGAATTGTTTAAGAAATTCATAATTATGAGGAATAAAAATTCATAATAAATCCGTCCTAGTCGGGAAAATCTTTTTTTTTTTTTTTGTGTGTGTGTGTGTGTAAAGCCATGTTTTAACATCCTAAAGATGGCTGGAAAAAATCATGAAAAAATTCAATATCTAGATCATGTATTTTACATGGTCAATTTAAACAATTAACCCTTATTATTAATATCCATCCAAGTTATAGGTAAATATTTGAGAGCAATCCTATCCATTGGTATTTATTAACTTTAAATCAATGGTCATTGTTAAATTGACCTAAGATAGGGAAATATGCCAATTTCCCCATGCTAAATGCTGCCCTCATTCAAAGGGAATAAAAGACTCATTTGAATAGAAATAGACACAAAACTAAATGATAGATTCAACAATTATAATTTTTCTTTTCAAAGATTTTTGTGTCTATCACTTTATACAAATGACACTAATTTTCTGTTTTGATTTTTGAAAAAATATAGAGGATTGTAACTCACTTTAACGATATCAAAAAAATGCTAGATTGTGTGTTGAGTGCATACACCTTAGGATTGAATACCCCACTTGTTAAGGTTCTTCCACATAGCTGATAGCTTTGATCGTAATTCAAAAACAGTGAAATGGGTGGAACCCTATGGCCAAATGACTCTAACATGCAGATTATGCTTGCATGCCTCAATACTAACAACATATTCCTCCTCAGGAATTGGTATAGCAAAGTTATTATCACCTTTTAAGACCGATTGGGGAAGCTGAGAGGTGGGTATATCACAAAGATTTGATAGGGCTTGAGCAAAGGTTCTGGTTTGCTTTTGTATGTTTTGAGGTGGTGTTTTGGTTAGATCTAAACCATTTGTGCCATTCTGAAGGCATTTCCATGGAATAATGGTTGGTGGGTTAGGGTTTCGAAGGTTTAATGTTTTATCTGGGTTAGGGTTCATGTTGGAGGGTGCGATTTTTTCTAGGTTATTATTGGTATCGGTTAGAATCGTAGCATTTTCACATTAATATTTCCATGGAATAATGTTGAAGAAAGCAAACTTGGGTGGCAAATGAACAATAATATTTCTCCATAGCATTTTCACATTTTTCCAATCGTTTTCTAAAGAAGTGATTGTTATTACGATAAATAATCAAAAAATTGATTATGCTTTTTCATAAAGTCTCTAAAAAATAATATCTAAATTATTGAATGTAAAAATCATTTTTTAATCTATAAAAAACGAGTCATATATTTAATTTACATTTAGTGAAAATAAGTTTATGATGTTCACGTCCTTTCATCTTACACTGGATCTATTTGATGCAATAAAATTATCTTTGTATAAGTTTATCTTTTTTAGGTAATCCAATGAAGAATGCCAATTGTTTATGCACAATTTCACTCCCATATTAACATTTATGTTTTATTTTTACAAAACTCATTTTCCTACCTAGCATAAACATCTTAACAAATAATTCATATCTACTTTGATTTTATCGTCCAAATATTTTATTTGTTTGCTTTTATTACTTTCTATAATTTTATTTTAACATAATTTATTTCTTTAAATTTTAATATTTACAAGGAAAGGCTCTTTCTATCTATCTCCTTCTCTCTCTATATATACACAGTAGAAACTCTATAAATTAATAATGTCAGGACCGGAGAAATTTATTAATTTAGAGAGTTATTAATTTATCGATAAATTAATAATTATTAATTTAAAGAGTTTTTAAGTAATTATACAGTACATGCCAAACAAAAAGGCAAATTAGTCTATGCCTCTTAGAATTACGTTGCAATAAACCTTGGAACTCAACGTAAATTAGTAACTACTGTGTTCATATGCATTGGAAAAATACAATACAAAAATACAACACCTGAGCTATTGGATGCAATAAGAAAAGTTAGAGATGATGAGCTCCAAACAGACTTGAACTTTAAAGGAAAACTGACAACTATTGAATCATATGAGTGTAATATATATTTTTTCAGTTTCTATGAATTATTAATTTATGATTTTCTTGGGACCGAAAATTATAAAGGGATCTCCCGAAAAATTATTATCTTATTATTTTATCGAGTTTTTTAATTTTTTACATTGGCCCAAGTCGGGACCAGACAAACTTATTATTTTAGAGAGTTTATTAATTTACCAAGTATTAATTTAAAGAGTTTCTACTGCGTGTGTGTATATATATATATACACACACACACACATAAGTCATGATCCGTTAACACCAAGGGTAAGTGAAAAAATTTACAACAAATCTAAGCCATTAAATCTAATTAATTCGACCACTCACAAATAATTCATAAGAGATGCTTCACTGTTTCATCCTTTATCACAGCCAACAAGAACAAATCCATCTTCTTTCTTTAAAAAAAAAAAAGAACAAATTCATCTACAACAAACCGATCAATTTGATGAAAGCTTTTAAATTTTCATATAAGTTGATTTCGATTGCAGTGTTGCATTTCGATTAAGGTGTTTAGATTGCACACCAGTTGAATTTCGATTAATAAATTGAACTGCTTTCGATCACTTTCCTACACAACTCGATTGATGAATACCGACGATAGAAGAAAGGGAGGTACTAAGGTGAGAAAAATACATTGTGTTATGTATACCCGTTTGATATGAAGTTGGATAAATAGGATAAACATTTATCTCATTATGTGTCTGATGCATACATGATAACAAATAAGATATGATATATACCACAATTAAATGATAAAATTACCCTTATAATCAATTACATATTTTAACTTTTTTTCAATTTAATATAATTAAATAACTACATCCAAAACAAACGCAATTAGCATATCTTCAAAATTAATCTCTGCAGAGTTATTTTATCAACATATTCGTATATCTTTTGAAGCAAAAGGGATTTCAATATAATTTTTTTTTTTAAAAAACACGTATTTGTTCAATTGATTCAAAAGGTTTGAACTTTATTTGTTTAATTGAAAACTGACGTGCTTGAGTTAAGGGGAATTGATTTTGAAGCATCAGGGCAATCATCAACTGAAAAATTGAGATCAAACAAAAATAAAAAAGAAAAAAGAGAAATCTATAAAAAAAAGGAATAATTGAAATCTATCAGAAATAAAAATTGAGCGAGGAAATCAAATCCAAATTACATCCACATCACAGATTTCTGCTTTTACAAATTTAGAAAGAATCAAAGAAAAGAGGATTAGGGTACATGCAAAGGGAGAAAAAAAATTTGAGAATAATATAATTGTTGGCACAAATGAGTGAGAGGAAGAAGATGAGAGGATAGGCAAAGTGAGTGTAAAATAAGGATTTTATTTATCACACCTGATAGGTTAATTTTAATTAGCATATGTCTCTTAATTTTACATCATGTGACATTGGTTTCAGCAATATATACTACTATTGAGTTAAGATTTTCAATCAATTTGGCTATATTTCTTCAATTACTGCACTGATTTCTGTTTCTCTTGAATTTGGTTATCCATATTTTTTTCAAACTTCACGCCTCAATAGCTAATCCATCGATCATTGTTTTCAATCTATTTAGTTACATTAAGCAATTGATCAATCCCTGTTTAGGCATCAAACTTCACACCTCTGAAGCTAAGGTATGTTTCTATTCATTCCATTAGTTAACAGAGAATTAGATAACCATTGGTATGGCCATGATTGCTTGGTAGCTGTATGCAAAGCAGAAAGGACGAATCATGTGTTAAATCAAATTGTAGAGAGTTAGTTAACAGAGCACCAACGGTGTTAAATGACAGGGGAGGTGCTTGTAACTTTAAATAAAAATGAAGGGAGGTTAGTGGTAAGTTCAAAACTAGAGGGAATGTTTGTGTTATTTAAAAAAACTTTAAGGGAGGTGAATGTAATTTTCCCTAAAAAATACAGAGTGATAGGATAGGATAAGTAAAATGAATAATTTATCATATCCTATTGGTGCATCAAACGAAAGATTAAAACAAGATATGATACATCTTTCCTATTCTGACTCTCCATCCTGACCATCAAACGCACGTGAACAATTATTAGCCTCTAGATTAAATCAAATTAATGGTTGAAATTTGGAATAAATCTTATGACTTACACACACACATAACCACTTATGTTTAATTTTTTTCACGAAAACTAACCACTTATATTATTTTTACATTTTTTTACGTGTTTTATTCATTTGTAATATATTTTATTATTTCTTCCATAAAAAATTATTATTGTTTTATCTTGCATTCTTTTTCTCCACCACTCTTCAATTATTTTTTTTATTAGAGTTTTTTCCTACTATATAATATCCATCTTTCACTATTCCCCTCTCGATATAATTTTTCTTATGTTTATGTTATTTTTTTCATCTCATTATCCTTTATTTTTTGTACGAGTATTTCTTTTTTCTACTGAGAATAAAGACTTAAAGATACTCATTTAATTTATAGTATGTTTTGATTTATTTTACTAGGCTTTGTTGCATATAAGAAAAAAAGAGATGACATCGAACATTTTCTTTTGTCAAACAACAATAGAAAAAGATAAATTTATCAATGTTTTTTAGATGAGCGGCGCTGGCCCTCCGCACCACCCCTCTTCCTGACCTGGCGTTTATGGCACTGGTGGTTTTGGAGGAGATTGTGCAGTTTCCGGTTTGAACCTCTACGACGACGTGCTTGTAGACTTGGTCATCTGCGATATGCTCATGAAACCCTTACGGGTCTGTTTCAACAACTTTTGCTCCCTAATGGTGGTGGTCGTTGGCTTTGTTGGTGTTTCAAGGATTGGGTGCTGTTGCTGCGATTACGTGGTGGTGGTGGTTACACCGCTGCGTTTCATCATGGCTCCGATCAAAGCTTCAAACCCCATAGAGGTTACCATTGTCGCCGTCAAGAGTTTCGATTTAAATCTAGTTCTCTAATCTAGATCGGTTTGCGATTCCAGAAATTGATGGAGAGGAAAAAATCTAACTGGACGGGGAAGTTTTTTGACCCGTCAGTGAAAGAGGTGTGATGTTTTATGGTTATCGGTGATCCAAATCCGAAAGCAATGGAAATTGACTCATTGTCACATAAAGTAGTGGTGTTGACGTCACATGATACCTTTGCTGGTGCAAGCATCACATCTGCTACCAATCTGCATCTGTGATTGATAACATGTATTGGATGGATACAAACTACTGATGTGCGGGGTCCGTGGGGCTCGAAAGGGCTGATAATGCCTGCTGTGATCTGTCGCAGGGGCTGTTGGTACATGAATCTTGTCCGTATTGGTGGTTGATTCAGACACCATCCCTAAAAAAGATAGGCTCATGCTTGTCTCTGATTAATTGGTTCGTTCAATTCATATTGTTGAGTAGATGTCTCGGATAAGACGTTTTTCTCTCCGGTGGCAAGATTAAGCTTGGATTCTCAACCTACCATCATCGTCATCCTCAAGGTTGTCGTCGTTCTTCAAGGTCTGATAAGGGACGCACTGTGGTGTTGATCCGGATGTTTCTGGATGGTGGTTGCGATTCTGGGCTTTCAGTATTCCTCCCCGCTCCAAAAGGAGTGTCTTATTTGGTATGTACTTTGGGGCACAGAAGAGTGTTTATCTTGCCGTGCTTTGCAGGGAGAGGATGATACGTGGATCTACTATGCGGTGACGGTTGGTCCATTCACCACGGTCTAGACCTCTACTTAAGAGGATGTTATAATCCACTTGTGTCGTTATTAATTTTCATATTATCAGTTTGTGTATACCTCCATTTTGTGGATAAACTAGTTAGGTTTATGTACCCCAATTTTTTATGTATTTTTTTCTTCCCTTTTTTTAATAATATATTTATGAGCATCTTAGAGTTGGGAGCCACAATTTTTTTACGTCATTTGCTCTGGCCTTATAAAAATAAAATAAACATTTATTATTTTGAACCAATTGTTGTAAGGTTTGTATTATTCTTTGTACTCTATCAATTGTTTTCGTTCTTTCTTTATACCTTGAGACTACTTCTTTTCAATGGAAGTGTTATTTTATTGTTGTCGATGTTACTTTACTATTAGTTAGCCCTCTCTATTTGATGAAAATGATATTTATGTCGTTCTCACATTCATATGAATATCCGCTAGACGAATATCAATGGATATTAAGGTTTTTAAAAATATTTGTAAATATCGATGTGTAAAATGATACTTATAGAAAAAATTGCATTATTATAAAATAATTGAAATTATGTAGAATTTATTCCTTAAATTTTATTATTAATAATTGTGGCACTAATGATGATTTTACAACTATTTCATGTGAGATTTGAATAATGTTTGTTGAAGTTACAAAGTTAAGCTCTTACTACTAAGCCTACATCTTTTAGATTTATTTCTTCTATTTTGATAAGACGAAAATATTATACCACACACTTTCACTTTAAAAAAATTATTAATCAAACTAAAATCATTAATTAGGAAATCTAGTTATATTTTATTTCATGACGAGAATATTAATTAAGAAATCCAGGTATAATTTTTTTTTGGTTACTAATCCAGTTATAATTTAATAATATGTACGGATTTCTGCGAGTCTGGGTACTTAAAAAATGTTAATGTTATTATATACTCCCCCCATTTCTTTTTAAGTGTCGTTTAAGGGTGAATTTTTCGTTCCTATTTAATTGTCCTTTTGGTATTTTAAGAGTACAATTTGTCAATTATACCCTTTGTCAATTACTTGTATCTTTTTTTTTTTTTTTTGAGGGATTGTATCTTTTTCTTTGTTTGGTCACTATTATCTTTTTCAATAAAACTAATTGATGCTATATCTTTGAAAAACTAAAGTTTGTTTGTTTTTTTAAAACAAAATTTATTTTTTGTTATCTTCAGATTTAAACAA
>Ga0315913_1003715_pt1 | contig 18347 bp, 9 predicted proteins | sample MpolsnodulesMG_FD_207736 | JGI IMG/M metagenome (GOLD analysis project Ga0315913, IMG submission 207736) | Medicago polymorpha root nodule microbial communities from Los Angeles, California, United States - small nodules | ecosystem: Host-associated > Plants > Roots > Nodule | place: USA... | reverse complement strand
TTTTATACTCATTAATCAAAGTGTGATTTGTTTTTGGAATTGAATTTGATTATGGGAGATATACCAACTAACCCATGTAGCACCTACACTTATGATCGATCGGGTGTTCGAATGAATTATGTCATTGCTAACTAGTGCCCCGGGCACTAGTTAAAGAAACAAAAATAAATAAATATTTGCATTGAAAACATCATTTTTAACACTTTTAAAATTTTGACGGTAGAAGTTTCAAGATATTCATACTATATTTAGTTTCCTTAACTAGTACCCCTAGTTAGCATTTTCCTTTTTTAAATTATTATCAGTGTAGTGTACGGTGTCTCTGTCGGTGCTTCATAGATACTAATGCATATTGCATGTTTGTTTGTCAGATTATTGGTTAGTTTAGTTTTTTGTGTTTTTGAAATGGTGTATGCAGTTAAATATTTTTTATTTTTATAATGGTGTATGAAATTTTTTGTTACAAGTGTTTGGTAACATGTTGTAGTATGTGGGATTATTATGAGTATTAAAATGATTTGGTGAAAGACGATGTAGTATTGAACTGGGTATTGTGGAATTTGAGTTTTTGAAAGTGATGTGTCATTAATGGCAATGCCTCTAGGTCAATATCACCTTTTAGACATTTTACCTTAGTGTATGTGTCCATGTGATCGATATTTATTGCACTTGTAGTACTTTTAAAATTGATGTTTTTTTTTTCCTTCATATGAAGCTTGTGAACTTTACGTTCACCTTTGGGACTAGTTTAGTATGGAGGTGAGAAAAGTTAGCTATAGGGGTGAATAAAATTATGGGTATGATTGTTGGTAAAATTGTATTGAAAAGTGATTAATGAATGAAAAATTTAGGGTCTAGGAGGTGAAGAAACCAGGTGGGTTAGTTGAGTTAAGATTGTAGGGTTCATTTTATGGCATTTTTATTGTTCCTTAAGTAGTAGACTCTGAAGCATGGATATTTGTCCTACCTGGTACTAGTATGCGACGATACTCGATACTCCAGTTCGGTAAGTTGAGTTAAGATTGCAGGGTTCATTTTTGTGGCATTGTTGTTGTTCCTTAAGTGGTAAATGAATATTTGGATTGGAAATGTAATTTTTTTTAGCAGGGTTACACTATTATTTGTTAATATTTACTGGGGGTGCTCGTCGTTTTAACAGTTTGATGCTTTCTTTAGGTCATATATTGTGGATGGTAACTAAAGTTGATATTGAATCTGGTCATTGAGCAGGTTGTGGATAAGTTGCAGTCTGATGGTAAATCTAAGAGGGATGGTTGGAAGACAGAGTTGCCAAGCATGGGATCGGGGACATCCGTCCTTGAGAAAATGAGAGAGGAAAAAAGAAATGATGCAGTTTGGCAAGGCAAATGCTCTGGTACAGTGTATGTTAGTAATTTGTGTAATATTAAATGTTCAATTCTGATCATATATGTTTGGGGTGCTTATATTTACTGGGGGGGTGGGAGTCCATTTGATTGTACTTGGGACTGATGACCTTTTTTTCTTATAAATTATTTATTTCTTGCAGTTACATTGGAGGAGATGAGTCTGGTGGGCATTTTTCTGTCATAAATGAGGCTTGCTCAATGTTAGTAACACCTGGAGAGTTTTCAGTTGAATTTTTATGTTTCTTTCAATATTATTTTTTTGATATGCTACCAATGAACATTTATAGAAACTGGTAAACAATAATTCTATTACTAGTATAATTGAATCCTGGAATTTTGTATTGAAACAGAACCAATGGATCTACAGAATATCACACCAGTAATTGACATAGAGACACTAAGAACAGATTGGTCTGCTAATGCCATAAAAATCCCTTCCAAGAAATTCGAGAGTCTTGGTCTCTCCCTCCCATTACCACTCAATAACTATCAAATGACCACTTTCACTTTTCCTTTCTCTATTTTTTATCCCTAAAAATAAATAACAACTTATTTTTTATGAACAAAAATAAATAACATACCCCTCAAAAAAATAAAATAACATAACTGACAAATAAAAACATAACTGCTGTAACACTTTTTTTTTTGAGAAACTGCTGTAACTCTTATAATAAGAAGTTTAACACAATTATGTTATTTAGGTTTGTAATATACACATAATTGAATGATTGTTAGTTCAGTGGTTCTGAGACTGAGTATAATTTCATTATACCTACTTCAGAGTAAGCTACCCAGGCTTGTTTGCTTTTGGAGCTGGAGTCATCCCACTATTTAGTACTATTATTAGATTATGCAATTTTCCTTAACACTAATCTGGCTTCGGACTTAATATGCCCAAGGCTTATAAGAAGTGCTTTCCTTATTGTTTGAACTTGAAAACGTTCAAAGCAAACCTGTGGTTATGACTTCCAATGAGCAATAGAGTTGACATCTTGTTGCTACTGTCATAGTGTTCATAATATGCATAATTGAATTTTTGTTAGTTCAGATATTCTGAAACTGAGTATAGTTTCATCATACCTACTTTAAAGTGCCTAGTGCCTACCCATGTTTGTTTGCTTTTGGAGCTGGAAACATCCCACTGCTAATACTTTTACTAAATTATGCATTTTGCCACATCAAACTGGCTTCTGACATAGTATTGGCATTATAGGAACTAGGAAGTGCTTTCCTTTTTGTTTGAGCTTGAAAATGTTCAATGCAAACCTTTGGTTATGACTTACTATTAGAAATGAAGTTAACATCTTGTTGCTATCGAGATCGTGTTTGGAACATGAACAGAACGAAACAAGACAATCTGTTCTATTATGTTATGTAATCTTTTAGTTCACTTTTCAGTGGAACCAAAATATACTAGTTTTTATTACCTTTTGTTCCATATTGTCCTACTTTCATTATGCACTTACATAGAATAAAACTCATGTTTTATTTTGTCTTCTGTTAAATTGTTTATCAAATCTACTTTGGCTGTTACTAGATTATTAATAATTGTAATCTGGACTAGTTCTAATGTTTGTGTCTTTTGGAATTGTTTGAAAATTAGGCTTTGACACTAAATTCGTTTATGATGTTGAGGAATTTGAATAACTGACAATTTAATGAATTTGACGTCCTAAGGTTATTCCATGCTTATTAGGTGGTTTGCTGATACTGCTATGCTTTTGCATTCAACAATTAATGTTAATAAAATTTCAGGTTTGCACATACCAATCCCTTGCATTTGGATGTATTCCAGAGTGTTGTGCGCTTTGAGGCAGAAGTGGTTGCAATGACAGCGGCACTTCTTGGCAGTAAAGAAAAGACATCTGGAGGACAAATATGTGGCAACATGACATCAGGAGGGACTGAAAGTATATTATTAGCTGTTAAATCATCTCGTGACTATATGAAATCCAAGAAAGGAATTACAAAACCTGAAATGTATGACACTAATAATTTAGTATCATATCTTTGGTATATTGTCTTCTTTTTGATATATTTTAAAATTAATTTTTCAATTATAGGATAATTCCCGAGTCTGGTCACTCAGCATATGACAAAGCTGCACAGTATTTTAACATCAAACTATGGCGTGTTCCAGTTGACAAAAATTTCCAAGCTGATGTTAAAGCAACTCGACGTTACATTAACAAAAATACCATTATGGTATGAAGTTACTCAATCATGCTATTTTATTATACTTTTTTCAAAGATTCAAACTTAGTATAGGATGTTATATATTATGCAAACTCCTCGTAACTTTAATTCTTATCATCAACTGAAATTAACTATCTTTTGATAATGCAGTTAGTCGGATCTTCTCCTGGGTTTCCTCATGGGATAATAGACCCCATCAAAGTAAGTTTCTTCAATTTATTTCGTCTAATGCTGAAAAGAATTCATGAGTTCAGCTGGCTTTCTGAACTACCATAACATAGATAATTTGACAATTTCTTCTGTAGGAACTTGGTCAACTAGCATCAAACTTTGGCATTTGTTTCCATGTGGACCTTTGCCTTGGTGGCTTTGTATTACCTTTTGCTCGTGAGCTTGGGTATAGCCGGAACAACTTATTTTATATTAGTGAACTATTATTTGATATTGTTGTTAGTTTTGTTATACTTTTGCCTTTGATTTATTGGTCTTGTTAATGAGTGCACCTGGGGAACTCTTTAAGCATTCTAAATTGAGTAATTATTCTTTAAAATGTCAAAGTTTTCAATTTCCAATGCACTTTATTACACAAATTCATAAAAAGTTACCATTTAAAGTCTTTAACTAGAGCTCGAGGGCACTAGTTAACATTTCCCTTGATTTATTGCTTGTCATTATTTTAGGTTCTATACTTTCATACTAAAATTTGACCTGTGGAGCTAAATCTGTCGCAATGTGTTAGAATTTTTCTTCTCCATCTGACAACATATTCCAACTTATTTCTCAACTATCTGAACTGAACATCTTTCCAAGCATTAGAGGAACTACAACTATTACATTTTTATCAAAAAAATAAAATAATTCTCTGTATATATTGATCTTATTGTTTGTTTGGGATTATGCATTTCGCATATTATGTTTTGATGGCTGAATTTATACGGAGTATAACACATAAAATAATCAATCCCAGCCCCACACAAAATGGGAATAGTGGCACTGTCATATTGTACATGATACATTACTCTTAACTTTTTATTAAATGCCATTACCAGTTAAATAATTAATGTTTACCTTTTCCTCCCAGGTACCCCATTCAACCTTATGATTTTACTGTTAAAGGGGTTACTTCAATATCAGTGGATGTGCATAAATATGGGTTGGCTCCCAAAGGAACGAGTGTAGTTTTATATAGGAACCATGAAATCAGAAAGGTAAATCATTTGTTTTCCCCAAAAGTCTTTAATTTATACCAGTGGAAAATTTTTAGCGTCATTTTTAACATCTAACTAAATATGATGCATTTTAATCTTCGAAAAGTATACTTCCTTTCTTTCATATCCACTTTTTCCCTTCCTTTGGTTGATATGCATCAGTGCTGTAAAAGTAACGATTTAAACTTCTTTTATTCCATTACCAATATTTTTACTTTCTACTTCATAACTTGATGTTTTCCGGAGCAAGTGATTTTTCACAGATATATGCTTCATTCCTGGAATACGAATTGTCATTTCTCCAGGCTTTTACACATTGACGGTAAAATAAATATCCTAGGCTACACAAACAAATGGACATAGTTTAAGAGTTCTCTGTTTCTTACTCTTATTTAGGAAATCATGAAGAGTTGCTCAAAGAAATTATCTTGTATTAGGTTATTGTCAATGGAGATAGGAACTTTCATTTTCTGAACAAAATTTAGGGAAAGGAGATAGAAAAGGAACTATATAACATGGCAAGTGAATGGATGCCAAATCGCAATATAAATCTTTTATTGTCTTAGGTAACTAAGTAAGTAAAAAAAAATCATATTGGTAATTCTCAGATATAATATACTGAAAATACCACTGATTAATGTATTATTCAGTCTTATAAAATTAACTACAATGATTCCCAGAGCTTAATGTTCCCTTCAGCCCTTTGCCAAAAACAATCTATTGCTTCCTAAGTTCTACTCCTAATGTGATCATCATTCCCTCCCAATAACCCACTAACAACACATTTTCTCTCCTCTAACCCACTCTCTGCCATCTCTCCTACACCAACCTTCTAATTCCATGCTGCCTTCTGTCACAATCTTTGTTGACATTGGATGAAAATTTCATTTGAGGTGTACTCTATTGTCAAGAACAATACAATGTTCTCGGTAAAAAAATAAATGTTCTCGAGTAACATCCTTCTTCCATTTCATCTTTGTCATAAGAGCCACATAAAGTGATTGCATGAAGCCTGTGTTATAGAACAAAAACTCAGCAATTCTATATCCAAATAAGGTGCATGTACAGTGAACAAATGACCTCTGTTTTAGAAGAATAAAAATAATGTAATGAAAGTATGAAACAGCCAATTAGGATGCATTGAGAGTGAGCGAGTGACTGTGTAAAGCTACTGTGCATAAGAATAGTCAAATACGGTGCATTTAGTCCTTAAGTTCATTTACACTTGACAATTTAATTGACGGAAGTTGGTGAAAGGAAAGAAAAAAGAGAAATAAATAGTATATTGTCGAATCGTACAATTGAAATTGTTGATATGGAATTTCACCAATGGCCACATGTATTACAGTTCAAAACCATTTGCAATCCATATCCATGACATGGAATTGTAATATTAAAATGAAAAACAATGTGATTGTAACATCTACCCCTGCGACCCTTAATAATGAATATACAATCATTATCTGAAATCTGAAGTGCATCATTATTTTTCACATGCCCAATCCTTAAAAGCACCCCTATTTTTAGTGCATTTTATATGAAACTCTCAATTTTACTGGAATAGAAAGGGACAATTAAAAATTTACTACCCATGGAAAACATGAAATTTCATTCAGAAACAGGAAGTAGTTTAAACTTTTGGTGTAGGATAATTTCCCCAAATGAAAAAATAGTTTAGGAAGAGTTCGGCATCCTTGTTGTATTTTTAATGTGGGTTCATCCTCTACTTTGCAGCAGTTTTTTATAATTTATGCAAATGTTTTGATAAAAATGAAGTGATTAAAACTTTGTGGCTGTGCTGATTATACAATCCTTTGTTGCATTTGGTTGGACTTATAGTGTGTTTGGTTCAGCGGTGGTGTGAACACAGCCATGCGTTTAGTGTGAAGCTCAAATTTGTAGCTTATTAAAATTAAAATTGCGGTGAAATCGGCATTGAAACGCGGGATTGGTAATTTGGACGCGTAACCAAACATGCTGTTAGACTAGAATGGTCTCTTATTTTTAAGTTTTTCTATTGGCCTCCTAAAGTTGTGGGATAAGATTACACTTATGGCATCTCCCTGGTGTATTAATTTAGACTGTTTTCTCCGGTAGGCACTATTTCTATTTAATAAAACCTATTTTTCTGCAAAAAAAAAAGATGAATCCTATATATATAACCTAGTTCTCTTTTATCTGTATTTCTCCTTCCCTCCTTTTTCATTTCTATTTTTTTATGGATTAACTTCTCTGCATCCTGCATTCCTTTATTATTGGAAAATTGTCTGTTGACTTACTTGCAGCTGATTACTAATGTATTTTCTTTGTGGCTTCTGGACTCTACAGCATCAATTCGTTGCAGGTAAGACTACAATTTATTTCAGATGAATGTATTTGATAAATTTTTATTTTACTTATATGTTGAGGAGGACATATCAAGTGAAGCATGAGAGTTGAGAGGATATCATCTTGTTCGTACATTCGTATAACCACTTGTCTGTTAATGGAATTAATACCGTCGCCGTTTTCTTTGTGGTTGCTCATTTGTCACAGTTACTGAGTGGTCCGGTGGGTTGTATGTATCTCCAACCATAGCTGGAAGCAGACCTGGAAGCCTTATTGCTGGTGCATGGGCGGCAATGATATCTCTAGGGAAAGAAGGTACCTGTCCATAACCTCTAAGAGTGTATCCGTGTACTTGTCTATTATTGGAATTAATTCCACAGCCTTTGAAATAAATAATTTTATTCCCTTGCTGTTAACTCTTATGCAACAATCCTAATGTATTATGTAAGGCTAATTGATGGTCCCATTCATTATACAGGTTACTTGGAAAATACAAAAGCAATTATGGAAGGATCAAAAAGACTACAAAAAGGGTACAGATAATGTCTCTTTCTTTATCTATGTCGTGTATTGTTTAAATTTTTGAATGTAATGGTTATGTTATATGCAGCATAGAGGAGATTCCCGAGTTGTTTGTCATTGGAAGACCCGATATGACAATCGTGGCTTTTGGATCAAATGTTTTGGATATATTTGAAGTGAATGATATCATGTCATCCAAAGGTTGGCATTTGAATGCATTGCAGAGACCCAACAGGTTGGACTGAGGAATATCACACTTTCTAATTAGGATTCCGACCAATTGAGGATTATGGCTTTTACTTTTAATAAACTGATTTTTTTTTCCGTCTTCTTTGTGCATGAATCAGCATCCATATCTGTGTGACACTGCAGCATGTACCAGTTATTGACGACTTTCTAAGGGATTTAAAGGAATCTGTGAAAACTGTAAGTTGTTCACCTATATAGAATCCTGGTTATAATTTGTTTATTTTTATAGGCACATGTTAGTAAGTTGGAATTTATTTGGGAGTTTGGAGAGGAGGGGAGGACTTTGGTGAGAGAAGAGGAGAGAGAGAGAGAGAGAAATTTTCCACCTTAATTGTGAGAATGTTTATGTAGAAAATGATAAAAGAATGCTTATGATTAATATATTTTTAATGTCGAGTATTATAAGTTATAACAACAAAAAAAGGATTTGAAGAATTTATCGAAGTCCTCCAGAAACCCCTCCAATGCATTTTTTGAGTTCTCCATATTAAGGAGATTTTGTATTATGAAGAGAAATAAACTTTCCCATTGAAGTTGAAAGACTATTTTTCTTTTCATTTTTGTCAATGTTTTCCCCTCCCCCTCCTAAACTCTTTGGCTGTATTTAGGAGTTTAGAAGGGGAGAGAATGAGAAGGTTTGAAAAAAAAGGAAGGATGAAGTGAAAAGAATGGAGAGCTTTGGGAGGCGATGAGATGGCTTTAAGGACTTTAGTTTTCTTCTTAATACAAAATTCCTCTAATTTGGGGGAACTCAAAAATTGCATTGGAGGAGGATTTTGGAAATAAATTTTCCTAATTCGATCTATGATTGTATAATACTCTCCATATTCAAAATCTATTGATAATAAATATTCGTTTATCATTCTTTACAAAAACACTTTTAAAATAGGTGAAAAATCTCTCTATTTTTACCTCTACTTCCCTCACTCCAAAGTCATAATGCTAGGAGTTATCAGGGTTTAATTCTGGACCCTGTCTTTTTTGATGATAACTCTGGTCCCCACTTAAAACACCTTCTGTCTCTTAATCTCTTAGTTCACTGACCAAGTTATCTACTTGAGACTTGGTTATAATTGGGTTATTTAGTACATGACAGTTGATGTTAGAGTTCATGGCTTGATACAGCCATCTTAACTTGATTTGTATCTTCTACTTAACTATTTTTGGTGTTTTGTGTGGTGTTAAATCTTTGTGTCCTGTGTGGTGTTCAATTTCAGGTGAAAGAAAATCCTGGTCCAATAACTGGAGGATTAGCACCTATATATGGCGCCGCTGGGAAGATGCCAGATAGAGGAATGGTCCAGGAATTGTTGGTTGATTTTATGGATGGCACATGCTAATTTGCGGTTCATAAAACTGCCACATCTGTAATTTTATTTTTCAAGGGGAACATGTATCATTGTATTGTACTAGACCCCTACCAAATAATATTTGATTTAGACGTACATTCTTTCATATGATAAGAGAAGGATTTATGAGTGTTAAATTGAATAGATGAAAAATAAAGTCCGATTGTTTGTGTGTACATCAAAGAGGTCGTATCATTTTTTGTTGTTGGTATGAATTGGGTATCCATTGCATATAACTGTATTGGAACCACAATATATAGGTTCTCAATGGTCTTCCTCGGGTGGTAGGGATATTGAATAATATATGCAGGATGCAGGGGTTAGAGTTCGAACCTCGAACACCTCATTTTATTCAACTTATAAAGGTGAATTTCTAACTATTAGGTTACTTGATAAAAAAAAAAAAACCACGATAAATAGCAAAGCTCCCATCAAGAGAAATAACCTGTTACATTTCTTGGGTTGAATTCAAACTAAAACCTTTCGAGAGAGGTCCTATCATATCTGGTCCGATATGTAAAAAAAATTATTGAAAAATGTGAAACTTATTGTTAAAATATGAATAGTAGAGTAGAGATTAATTTATTTAATTTTTTTTTTATTACAAACTTTCATTATTTTTTATGTACGAAGTCCGGATATATAGTATGAGTGAGATATGATAAGGATACAAGAAGAAAAAGAAATAATGAAAATACATATGCCTTTTGTCTTTAGAAGAAAGAAATATATATCGATCGTTTTTCATTAATTAATATATAATTATAAAGATCATACAACAACAACAACCAAGCCTTATTCCATTATAAAAAAAAAAAACAAGTCTTATTCCACTAAGCAGGGTCGACTACATGGATCAAATAACGCCATAATGTTCTATCAAAAACCATATTTAGATCCAACTCATTGACCTCTAAAAATCATAATTTACAAGAAATAGTATTTGTGTGTAAAGTTTTTATATAAATCATAATCTATCTGTGTTCTTAGAATATCCACAAAAGTTATGTCTAATGCTGATTGACAAAGCTTCTTCAGTCATTACCACAATCAATAAAAAAAAGTTTGGGTTTGTTTCATTTATTCATCATTTTTTTACTGTCCATTTTTGAAAGAAATATAATAGATAAATGAAGTAAATTCAAACTTCGATGAACATATGGCTTTAAAGTTAAACTTATCAAGAGACAACTTTATGAATCAAAGAAATCTAGTGTCAGTTTAAATTGAATTGAACCATGCACTCCATCTCAATCAAATTCTTATAATATTGTCTCACTTTTTTATATCTTTCATTTTTTTAGGTTACATATACGCATGTATCCATGAAGTATTGTATAAATATCTGGCGAAATAATTATTAAAAACTTGAGTTGCTGCTGAAATAATTATTAAAAAATAAATAAAATTAGGACAAATGCTACTCTAGAGTTAAGGAAAGAAGAAGGCAAAATAAAATGAGGACAAATTTCTTTTCTGCTTCTCATTAGGCATCAATTTGACTATTAATAGCAATTAGCAACACACATTTTCTATTTTTGTTTCCACTATCCAGGTGGCTCCCTCCAGCCTCCCGTGTGTTAGTAGAGAATCTAACGAAAAGTGCAATATGTATGAGTTGCATAGATTGTGTGCAGGTTAAATAAGAGTCTCACATAACTTTTTTTTTTTGAAATAAGAGTCTCACATAACATAGAAATCAATTTCCTCCATCTTCAATTAATATTTTAATTTGAAATGAAATTGAGTATAAACAAAAAATTAAGTAATTAAATTATGATTTTTTTTTAAATGGTCATGTAAACTTTTATCATTGAAGTAAAATGTGTTTGAGTTGGTCACGTGAACATAACTCAATTGGTATGGACCTTAATATGTAAATGTTGAAGTTTGATGTAATTTTTAATCGTTGTGCTACTTGAAAAAAAAAAAGTTTGAGTTGTTTAAATGTGATATGATATACGAAATAAAGCAGAGTTCTTAAACATCTCCACATTTTTAATGCTCTATGAGGCTTTCTAATTTTTTGGGCAAAAATCTGTTGAGGTCAAATAGTAGGATTAATCCGTCCTCGTGAATTTATCTCAAATGATATGAACAATGCATAATATATGTAAAGTTTAGGGTTCGAACTCCGGCCAAAAAAAAATAAAAATTGTATGATTAATCCACTATGAATGAGTGACACAATATTCAAACATAGAAGTATCATCAATTGAATAAATTTATGACCGTTACTTTTTTTCATTTTATGCGTTTCTCACACACCTTATTTATTTTCTTTAAAATATCATTTGTTTGGATTATATAATATGAACTATTTTATAAGGATTTTTAGATTATACAATCTAAAATATGTTGAAACCCAAAAATGACTATGTAATTGATATCACAGGTCGCTGTTGACCATCATATGATCCCCACAAAACCTGCAAAGCAATTTCAGTGATCGTATGAATGGTCAACAGTGACAATTATATCATAAGCCACTTATAACTAAAAATAAGAAGAAAAATAATTAGAATGTATGAGAAGTGAAGAATGAATGAAAACGTTGAAGGATGAAAGACTATTTATATCCATAAAATGTTCATAGACTTAAAAGGAAACATGTTTAACCTTTAAAACTCAATTAACACACCAAAAATCGTCCAACCCTTTGATGTAATGCCACAATCCTCATTATGGGACGGTTCAGGTTATATAATCTGAAATCTTCAGAGAAGAATTCAGATTATATAATCTGAACCATATCCCAGACTATGTTTAAGCTTGAGGTTTAAAGGGTTTTGCATGGTGCATAACACATGAAACAAATTTAACATAATAAAACAAGGTAAAACAACACAATAAGATAAATGATGATGAAATTGAAGGTATTTTAAAAGGTTTTTTTGAAACTTGATCATGTTGCCTTGTCAATTGGCATATTTCCATTGGCAGTGCGCCAAGATCAAGTTCATAACAACCTCATGATGTTCAACTATGCAGGATAATATTTCACAGTTTTTTATTGTGTTTTACGACAAATGAATCAAACACAACTATTTATACAAGTTTATGTGTGTCATGGACCACAAAAAATGTCGGTGTGATGTGGACCACATAAAGTCTTGTACTTGACTGGTTTGGATTATATAATCTCAAATATCTCTCACCCTTAATAGTACGAGTTTTTACACAATCTTGAATCAGTTTGGATTATATAATCCGAACATTTCTTTGATGTTTTAGGATTATATAGTCCTAACCAGTTCAGAGTGTGGACAGTTGCTTGATCATCAAGACGGACTCATTCAACTCGTTTTTTTCCTTGTCTGGTTAATCTATTTTAACTACATTTTTGGACCCTAATTAATGGACTATTGTGCACCATGCAATATTCTTCGCAAATTCTCTCATATAAATACCCACAAATCCTTTCATAAATTTTTATTTTAAATCACATTCTTTCATTCTCTTTTCTTCTACAATGTTCCACCGTGGACCTTTCATAGAAAACTGTATTTTATTTTTATCTAGGGATGGTATGGATGGTCAAAGGACAGTATCTCGCTCTGCAAATTGGCACCCTCTGTCTGGGAGTATGTGGGTGTAAGGTTGCTCATCAGAGTCCCCTTTTCCCGACATATTTTGTTTATCCTCTCATCTCCCTTCTTCAAAGGATGGAATAGGAAACAAACCTTACCGCAGTCTTCTTCCCCCTCCATCTTCTTGTAATAAGGCTTATATTCATGTGAATGTACTATTAAAATATTGATCTATTCATAAAGAGAAAATTTGTACCATGCTTGTCTCTTTACATTTTGTGCATCTTTACATTGATTTCATTTTTTGTCATTTGTAATTATGTCATCTGCTCGTTATATAATCTAAAGCCCTTAGTAAAACAATGTTTCAGATTATATAATCCAAAAATCCTTAGATCATCCCCAATGATGAGGTCTTAAACATTTAATACCCGGTACCTATTAGGGAGATTTTTTTTAGGAGAGACGAGAAAGAGGCCAATTCTCATTGCTTAAACACAAGATTACGGTGGCGCCAAGCCCACCATATAGTGGCAGCAAAAAGGAAAGAATGAGAACCCATAGAACCGTCCTTTAACCAGTCATTCACATTCATATTTTTGTAGAAATTAACATCATGAAATCCAACATTGTGCCAAAATATACGAGAGGAGTTACCATCATGAACACAATAAAGAAAAATCTCGTATTCAAGACCACAACGAGAGCAAAAAGGCGATGGTGCAATATTTATATGGTTGAGCAATACGAAAGTAAGTAAAAAGTTGTGGCAGGCCAACCAAAAATGAAACTTGTGCTTCTCCGGAAGTTTTAATTTCCAAATCTAAGTCTAAGAAGAAGTAGTAGTAAAAAGATTTACCATGTTTGTGCAGGATAACAACCAAGTGTAACCACTCTTAGTAGTGTAAACACCATTTTTGTTGGAATTTCAAATGAAAGCATCTTATACGGAGGGATTAAGCTTGATGTGCTTGTTGTTGATAACATCGGCTGCCATACGAGGTAGGTGAAAGTACAAGAACTGAGTACAAGGACCAATTGTGGAGAGGACATCTCTAACTGTCAAGTGAAAATTATTGATGTCTATGTAGGGCACAATGTAGCCTATGAACCAAGAGAGCTCCAAAAAAAATATCAAAAGGAAGAACTACCAAATACCGCATGCCAAGAGAAACCGTCTTTGAGAGCATTTTTAGCATGCATAATGGAAGACCAAGTGGGTGAATCTTTGGGATAAGTGGTGGCATAGATTGAAGCAAATCCCAAACAAGCTTGCCTAAAAAACATATATTAGTTTCCCTAGCTCTTCTACTTCCCAAACCGCCTTGATGCTTAACACGGGCAATTTTATTCCAACCAACCAAGTGAATACCTTTGTTGTTACTATCTCTCCAAATGATATTACATGTGGTTTGATCGATGGTATCACATATGTTTTGAGGGAGCCAAAAAATATGCATATAGTAAGATGGGATGAAGGAAAGGACATATGAAGCCATAATCAATCCACCTGGTTTGTTTCACAACCTGGTTTTCCAAGATACTAACCTCATTTGTATTTTTTCAATAATAAAAAGGCAATCACTTTTCTTTGATCTTCCTTTGAGAATAGGAAAGCCCAACAATTTAGGTAGTACTTCTTATGTCAGATATGAAAGTAAGTATATTGATTTTGGCTTGAGGAGTACCTGAAGAATAAAAAGATTGAGACGACTGATACAAATTAATTTTCAAACCTGATGTCCTACTGAAACAGTCAAATAATTCAGTGATGAATCTGAGTTGAGAATTTATTGCTTTGGTGAATAGAAGGACGTCGTTTACAAAGAGAAGATGAGTCCATCGAGGGCCGTTGTTAGAGATTCGAATGAGGTCACAATCACCTTAAAGAACAACTTTGTTGATGGCAATGAAGAGCTTTTGCATACATAGGATGAATAAGTATGGAGATAAAGGGTCCCCTTATCTTAGGCATGATAAGACTTGAAAAGATGAAATTTGTTTTCGTTCCAAAGAATAAAGGGAGTTGATGAAGTAACACAATGCATGATAAGCTTGATTGTGATGTCTGAGAAGTCAAAGTCCTTAAGACGAGATTTAAGGAAAGCCCAGTTAACATTATCAATTGTTTTTTCTAGATCAAGTTTGAAAGCTGCAGAACCCTTTTTCTTCTTCGATCTTCTCGTGAAATGAATGATTTTATGCAAAACAACAACATTATCAGAAGTAACTCTACCTGATAGAAAGCTGCTTTCGTAGGGGGGCAACCACGACTTTAGTGATGATTTTGTAAACAGTTTTCTCTAATGCTTTATAATTAAATAAATCACTTTAGTTTTTTTAAAAAATAAATCATTTATTAAATTTCATTTTTTTTTATAACCAACAAACATCTCATGTTGTTGCAAAATCTTATCCATTAAATTTTAGGTCCACAAATCAATGGTTGCAAATAGACTTGTGCATGGATACACAAATTTAACAATTTGTGTATCCTAAAAGCTACCATAAAACAAATGATAACTAATACCCATAAGCTTTGTATGAAATTCTTTTTTTTTCTCTTTCTCGCAAGTCAAGTTAACTCATTTCATTTGCAAAGAAAATTCAGAATACAATCAGTATAGGATAATGAAAATCATTGCAATGAACATAAGTGATAGACATCTTCAATCCGTTTTTGCTATCAAGCAACCCTAAAATTTCTCTTACACACACGTCTATGCAAATGAACTTTTTCCATCGGATATAGCCCCGTATAAATCTCCACAATTGAATAGTTATTTAATAATTTTGACTAAGTTAAGTAAAGCAAAATATGTGGTTGTGATTTCACTGTACTCTCCAATAGACAATATGCTCCCTACTCCATTTTCCTTTTTGTTCTTGGTAAAATACACTCAATATTTATATTTTACAATTGCAATGTGTTAGACTGTACTACTATATACATGTGAGTCTCCAAATCAAAGTACTATATATCCCTAGGCAAAAATTAATAGCTAGTCCTATTTATGATAAGAAAATAACTATGCATGTTGCACAAAGGGTCAAAGACATGCATTACAATTTAGAACAATGTGGAATGGTGATGTACTTTCATTAATTATCTTGATAATATTATAAGTACTGACTACTAAATTTGGAACACCATATGTATGGCAAATTCCTAATTAGCAATTGATGCAACACATTGTGGACCCTGGATTGATTGAGTTGTGCCACAACGTTCCTATACCTTAATCAGGCCGCGACATGGCCCTGTTGCATTTCCACTTTCCACTTTTCAAGATACACTTGGTTACAAATGAATCTCTCAAGTAAAATTAAAATATTTTCAAATGGCAACAAATAATGAGATTAAATCGTGATGCACTTATTAATGTAAAACTTTGGTTTAATTACCCAAGACTGTTTGAATCTCTTAAAAGCTTAATCAAAAGCTTTGAGTTTAAATATTACTTTGAAAATACAACATTGTTATAACTCTCGAAAGAATTTTGCAGTTTAATGTGGTTCTATCTAACCCAAAATATTAGTCTAAACAATTATACGCAAATGATATTTAATTTACAAGTAAAACTTTGCTTTGAATATGTTTTTATTCTTGCAAATATATTATTTTTTTAGTTTTACTTTTATAAAAGAAATCTTTTGTTTGCAATCCTTACAAACATGCATAATCTTTTCACGACATGCTCAAACCATCTAAGCTTATTTTCTACTATCTTTTCTACTATAGGTGCGACCTCAACTCTCTCTAATGGTGTTATTCCTAATCCTAACTCGTATAGTCTTACCACTCATTCAACGCAACGTTCTCATATCTGTTATGCTTACTTGATTTTCATGTTGGTACTTAACCAGCCAACACTCCATACCATACAACATCGTCGGTTTGACTGTTGTTCGATAAAATTTTCCTTTTAATTTAAGCGGTATTTTTTTATCACATAAAACACCCGAGACTTTTCCCCATTTCAACCACCCAACTTGTACAAAATGATTTACATTTGCTTATATTCCTCCGTCATTTTTAATAATATAACAATTATGATTAATCGAGTGTTTACAAACTTTTTACGTAAGTTAATATCAATTAATCCATAAAGAATATAATAATATCTAGCAGTTCTGTTTACGATAAGAAATGATGGGTAGGATAGTCAGTCATCACTACCTGCATGTTCTCACAAAGTGTAGTGCTTTTACAATTTACATTACGACAATAAAAGATATTTGTACTTATAGTCAGTCATCACTACTTGCATGTTCTCACAAAGTGTTTCGAATGATCAACTCTATAACACCATTTTTGGTAATGTTGCTAACGACAGATATAACAAACCATATTCCTTTAAGAGGAGGAAGGGGTTGCATGACCTACCAGTTTAGGAATAATGAGAAGTTCATGAATCAATGGTAACTATTTGAGAGAAAAGTTATAGTTGAAATTGATGCAAAGTATATCAACTTGTTTACCAAGAGTAGAAGAAGTTGCCAAGTGTACCAACTTGCAAAGCAAAGAGGCCCATGCTAATATGCGAAGGATTCTAAAATAGGTTTTCAAGTTTACTACATCAGTTGGTGTGGTAACAAATCCAGAAAGATTATTGTTTGGCTTGTTAACAAAATAGGGGTTTTATAGAGAAGAAGATAGAATAACACAAAACGGTTAGGGTTTCGTGTGATAACGTATCAAAAGGTCACAACTCACAAGACAATATATAATAAAATCTAACGGACTATTAATTTAAAAACATAAAGGCTTAATAACTTCAATCCAATAATTTATTATCCAACATGACTCTCTCTAAATATTTCTTTCATCAGAGGTGTTGATATATTTGCTTTTAAAGTTATCTCTATAGATGTGACAATTACAATTGTTGAAGATTTTTCTCTAGTATGAATATTATCTAGAATTGAACGCAAAATCACAAGAGAGATGAATGATTAAAGGATTCTTTTATTTTGTGGTGTAAATGATTCTTTATCTAATTAAATATATAGAGATTGTTAATAACATGAGAAAATCATTTAATATTTATTAAATATGAAAAATTGCATAGAACAATGATGATATATATTTTCAAAAATAAAATACTATATATCTTTATATATATTTATGTTATCCTCATTACTCAATCCTTTTGGGTCCTTCCTTGATTATAAAAGCAACACTTCATGACCAAATCAGGAACAGGGAAAAAAAAACAGAGATACTAACTTTCAAGCCAAAGAGTTTCCCTCTATTATAAACAAAATAAAAAAATATGGTGGATTCTAGGGTGAGGGTTCAACTAAGTCCTTCACCGGTGAACCATTAAAAATATACCATTAGATCAAATCAATGTTCCATATTTGATGAAAATAAAATTGAAAACATCAATGATTTGTCACATACTATCCCCATCTATGTAAATGCTCTCGTTGCCCTAAAATCTTTTCCATCGAACACTAGTGTGATTGTCACCATTCATGGTTGCACTCTTTCACGGTCTAATTACTGCTTCTTTCCTTCCCTCATATTTAGGCTTGTTTAATTTTTAATTTTAGTAGCAAGTTGAGAATATT
>Ga0315913_1003714_pt1 | contig 18355 bp, 14 predicted proteins | sample MpolsnodulesMG_FD_207736 | JGI IMG/M metagenome (GOLD analysis project Ga0315913, IMG submission 207736) | Medicago polymorpha root nodule microbial communities from Los Angeles, California, United States - small nodules | ecosystem: Host-associated > Plants > Roots > Nodule | place: USA... | reverse complement strand
GTTGCTTAGCATAACTAGACTCACCTTTTGAATTTTCATCTTCACCTTTGTCTTGTTCCTCTTCTTGTTGAATCTCAACATCAATCGTAACGTCGTCATTTCCTGTTTCTAATTTAGGCACAATCATGTCATAAAAAAAATCTAGCAAATGTGCACTTTCGGAGACTTTGATGCTAGGAAACTCTTCAATCATCTTGAAAGGTGATGTTTGTTTAAACAAACCTATAAACATGAAAATCAACATTTCATCGGCAGCTTCTTTTGATGAGAGTTTGAGCTCAAGCAATTTTCTTAAAACCAATAATGGAATTTGATTCTCAAGCATAACAATGTCTTTCAACATCGCATTATAGGCTGATTTTCTACCAGCATAGTCAACTAAATGTGACATGCTTGATAAAACTTCCTTCTTTGGTGCACCTTCTTGCATTGCATAAATTTGAAGTAACTCAAGTAAGAATGATGCATCAACGATCATCATCCAATCCATCGTTTCTCCGTTCAAATCTAAGAATTTGTGGTAACATGCTCTAACCCTTTGTTCACACTTTGTCAATTGGTCAACAAGGTTATCTAATTTGACACTTTGTAGTGATTTCAAGAATCTTTTTGTGGCTGCAAGCTTGTAACTTTGCATCTCATAGAGTTCTGGTCTCCAATAATGGTAAGGACCAATTGCAACTTGTTGTGGAACATAAGAATCTGGATCACTAGCCATAAGAAGCTTTGGCACATTAAAGATGGTTACAGATAATTTACCATCGTCCTCTTCAAATTCTTCTTCAAGGGTTTTTCGAATATGAATTACCCATTGAAGTTCATCAAAGGTTGATTTAGAATTATATGACATAGTGGACCTTAGAGAAGACATCTTTTGTTATAACTCTTACACTGAAGAAATTATATTGGCAATTTTGATGAAAGATATATGGTTTGTTCGGTGCTTATAACTTGCACAATTGCACTAGTTATGACTTTGTTAGGTCAATTTACAATAAACAATTAGGAATGTGTTACTCATGGTTATTTCTTTTAGGACATGGGGTTTCATTTATGGGAACGTTCATGAAGCCACCTTTTGTTGAATTATCACATGGGCAGTATTTTTTTTTCACAAATGTTTCGGTGCATAAATGGTCAAACATATTGGTTGGCATAGTGTTTATTTTCTACCGTGCCATAAATGTAAATGGCTGGGGCATGGTTGCTCTTTCTCTCCTATGAATAGCATGTGTCTTGCACCATTGTAAATCATCCCATCATAGAAACACAACAACATTAAGTGTATTTACTTGTTGAGAGAGTGAGAGAGAAAAAATACGGAGAGGAAATAGTTTTTCATGTGAGGTTTTTTTCTTTCTTCTTTTTCAGTTGGTGTTAGTATTCTTCTGTTTATAAGAGAGTGACAAATATACTCTTCTGATGACCAAAAAAATAAAAAATATACTCTCCTTGCATTTAGAGAGAGGTCGTGTCATTTCTTCCTTTTAGTGAAAGTTCTCTACTTTTTGCCTAGTATTTTTTCCCTTTAGTTGTTGAGGGGTTTCCATGTAAATTATGTCTGTCATAATATTTTGTTACTCTGATACCCAACGGTGGTATCAGAGCCATTGGTTCGTGATACCCAATGTATATGTTAATGCTAATCGCCACCAAACAACACAATCCAGAACAATTTTGGAATCTTGCAATTCAAATTAGAATCCCTAAACCTAATGCGAAAACCCTGAAATTGAATGGTGAAGATGATAACATCATGAAATCGGAAAAAAACTGAGTGGTTTAATATGATTTCGTTTGGAAGAGAAACAAAAAACTGGAAGACTTTGATTTGGATCTTAAAAGCGTATAATGGAAATAAGTTATTCCACTAGAATTAAGTTGCCTCATTCCTACTTACAATATTATGTTTGTAAAAATTAACAAAGTTCCATTTATTCAATTTCTAATTACTTGTTTATAATAAATTATCAAACTCAAATCTTAGTGTGCCTTTTTGAATTCTCCACCACACTAAACCAAAATCCTATTATGAGGAAAGCAAATATGATTGTTGGAATCAAGCTATGCAAGTTGAGCTGACTGCTCTTAAGAACCCTAGCACATGGAATTTGGTTGACCTGCCTCCTCATGTCAAACCTATAGAAAATAGATGGATTTACAAAATCAAGCATCATGTTGATGGCTCCTTTGAGAGGTTCAAAGCACAATTAGTTGCTAAAGACTACAATCAGATTGAGGGGCTTCATTACTTTGACACTTATTCTATTGCGGCTAAGCTTACCAATATTAGACTGGCTATTGATTTAGCTTCTATCAATAACTAGTTTTTACATCAACTTGATGTTAATAATGTCTATTTACATGAAGAAATACAAGAAGATGTTTATATGCTTAAACCAATTGGTGTCACTCCTTCAAAACCTAATCAAGTTTGTAAACTGGTTAAATCTCTTTATCGTCTTAAGCAAGTTAGCACAAAATGGTATGAAAAGCTTACTTTGCTAACCACTTTACAGAAGCTTCCTCATATCACTCTTCTCATGAAGAGCACTACTAATTCTTTCACTTTACTACTGGTATATGTTGATGATATATTATCATTGTTGGTTACTCTCTCACTGAATTCTCACATGTCAAGCATATCTTAGATGAATCTTTCAAAGAAAATGTTGTCTTAACCTATCATCTTATGTTGGCTCCTTTGATTCCAAACCTATCTCTACTCTTTGTGATCTTCTATGAAGTTGCATCATGAAAATGGTAAACCATATGAGGATATTATATCATATAAGCGAGTAGCTCGTAGACTTCTATACTTCAACACTACCAGACCTGGTATCACCTTTGTCACTCAACAATTGAACCAGTATCTCTCTTGTCCTACTTATACACATCACAATGTTGCACTTGGGGTCCTCAAATATATCAAAAGTTGTCCAGGAAAAGGTTTATTTTTTCCGAGAAATTCATCGGTTCATATTCAAGGCTTTTCTGATGTTGACTGGATAGGATGTAAAGACATTAGAAGATCCATCTATGGTCAGTGTTTCTTCATTAGTACTCTTTTATTTCGTGGAGAACAAATAAAGAATTGAGAGTTTCAAGGTCATCATCAAAAGCAGAATATCATGCCTTAACTGGTGATACTTGTGAGTTACAATGGCTGCTATATTTACTTAAGGATTTGAAGGTCACAACAAACAAACTCTCACTTTTGCATTGTGATAACCAAAGTGCTATTCGCATAGCTGCTAATTCTGTTTTTCATGAAAGAACAAAACACCTTGAGATAGATATTTCCTTCTTTTCAGCACAACTATCTACGAAAAATATCTTTCAAAATGCCTACAATGGAGAGTAAATCTCAAAACAACATTGCCAATAATATGCAATCAAATGAAGTTGGTCCTAATAATAAGCCTCCCATTCAAGGTTAGATTTTATTGGCTAGGGTTTGGTGATTGTATTCAAACCCTTTAACTTCTGGGTATATGTAATGTCCTACCTCCATTCCTAAATATAGGATCCCATCGACTAAATTAAGAAACGTAGCAGCAGCAGACATTGGAAGATTTCTTGTATCATTATGAATTCATTTTCATTGTATTTGAATCCTATTTTCTATATGATTAGGAATAAAACACAAATATTAAGATAGTTTCAGGTTTGTTACCATACACACATTGTGCAGAAGTTATTTGATAAATTGCTTGAATTGTTTCTTTGAAAGAAGAAAGAAAGTGTGCTGGTTTGGAGTGGTTTTCTAGAACCATGTATATTGCTAATATTTTCAATGTTTCTGACATGGCTAGTATAAATTTATAGAAGCTTAGAATTGCTATTGTTTTCACTAGTTTCAAGTAAATTGAGCACTAATTTTAAAATAATAATAATAATCTTTGGCTATTTAAGAGTTCTTATAATCAATACAGGTGACAAGAATTCTAAAAAAAGTGCATCATAGTTTCAACATTATATGATCATTGTACATATCACACATAGCATTTTATAGAGAAGCTTAAGCAATAGATGGAGCTTCTCTAAGCAAATTTAATTTGTGTCCGGCGATGTAAGCTCTAGTAGTGCCTTGTCAAAGAAGCGATGACATGTATAGACAGAGCAAAAAGCTTGCAAGGCTGTCATAAACAAGAGGAAGATGGTAGCCAAGAATGTTAAAAACTGCCATGAACCAAACACATAAGACTTCATAAATTTCCAAATCTTGATCTTCATTGTATTATTATAACTCTTGTTAACATCTTCAATAGTCTTATCCAAGAATGGTACCCTTGACAATCTCAATGACTTGCTCATTCCATTCCACATGTTAGCCACTTCTTTATCACTTTTTAAGTGATTTAGAATAATCCCTTTTTCTCTTAGAATCTTTGCATCATTCTCGGAATCTATAATTCCATTCATCAATTCTGTGTAACGAGTTATAACCAAAGGTCCCGATCCAACCGATGATTCATATGCAACCAAGTTTCTAAAGAAAACTTCTGTATTAACATCCAAACTAATTGTGGGAAGGTGAAAAGTGTTTGTTTTAGCATCAAAACTAATGCTTGATATGCTTCCATTTGCTGGTAAGAAATTAACCCCTGCAGTCACAAGTTGTTCAACAGAAGGAATAGCGATTTCCTCCACCAAGGGTGTTTTGTTCTTTAGAGTACTAGAGTTTTCATCTTTTGGTTTTTCCTCTTCTTTCTTTTGAGAGTTTAAAAAGTGTTCAATAGGTTGTTTTACAAGTTTGATTCCTGGAAGGTTGGTTATGTTTTCCCAAGGTAACTTTTTAAGGACTTTTAGAGGTGCTGATATAAGTACCTTTTTGATTCCATGCAAAGGCCCTTTGATTAGCTTTGAAAGAAATTTCCAAAGTATACTCAAAAATTTCTTAACATGGATGGAATCATTAGTTGATGATTTTTCATCTCCTTCTTGTTGATCCACTTCTTGTTGAATCTCAACTTCAATGATGTCATGTTGTTTTTCTAATTTTGGCACAATCATGTCATACAAAAAATCTAGCAAATGTGCACACTCTAAGACTTGAATGTTAGGATACTCTTCAAACATCTTGAAGGGTGAAATCTCTTTAAACAACCTTATACACATCAATATCAACACATCATCAGCATTTTCTTGTGATGAGAAGCATTTTAACTCAAGCATCTTTCTCAAAACAAATAATGGAATTTGATTCTCAAGCATCACAATATCCCTCAAAATTGCATTAGGAGATAATTTCCTCCCAACATAGTTTACAAAATGAGACATGTTGGAAGAAATTACCTTTTTTGATTCTTCTTGCATGGCATAAAATTGAAGGACCTCGAGTATGAATGATGCATCAACAATCATCATCCACACCAAGGTTTCACCATTCAAATCCAAGAATTTGTGGTAGCATGCCCTAATCTTTTGTTCCAACTTTGTCAATTGGTCAACAAGATTATCTAACTTGATACTTTGTAGTTGCTTTTGGAATCTTTTTGTTGATGCAAGCTTGTGAGTTTGCATTTCAAAGAGTTCTTGTCGCCAATAATGGTAGGGACCAATTGCAACTTGTTGTGGAACATAAGAATTTGGATCACTAGCCATAAGAAGCTTTGGCACATTGAAAATGGATATAGAAAATTCAACATTTTCCTCCTCAATCTCTTCTTCTAGGGTTTTTCGAACATGAATCACCCAAAGATTCTCATCAAAGGTTGGTTTAGAATTATATGACATGGTAGATCTTAGAGAAGACATGTTGGCAATTTTATTTTATTTTTTGAAGCAGCAAATATGTGTTTAATTTGTTTACCAAGAGGCTTAGTATTTATAATGTGAAAGATGAAGATTTAATTTGGACCTCAACACCAATAATGAACTTTATTTTGTCGGTGTACAAAAATATTTTGCTCATGTTTAATTCATTAATTTGGGTATGTATTCATGAAAATTTAAAGACATGTTTTCCAAATAAACCCTTGCATGTCTCTTTGGCTATCTTATGCACTATTTGTTGCCTCGTGAAGCACATGCTCTCTTACCTTGCCCAATTATTTCTTTCTAATTTTGGATATTTCCACAAAGTTGGGGCCATTTTTCTCCATGTGTTTTTTGTGGTTGAGGCCATTTTCCTTAAGGATAATACTGTTGTTGATATATGGGAGTCTGGTTTTCAAATCTTATTGGCAGTAGGAAAGATGGTATGGACCAAGAAAATCCTCAAGGATAAGTTGCTTGTCCTTTGGCACACATGTGTGTACTATATTGTTCGGGTCAACTCGTTCAACCCACTCTATCCAACCAACTCAACCCAATAATGGTCGGTTGAGTTGGATTAGCGGATGAACTTGATTTTTATTTTAATTAACTCACCTATATTATATAGGATTTTGGTTTTATCAATTTGAAATGCATTCAACCTAACTTGAACCAGATAATAGAGATTTAATAAAAAATATTATGTTTTTCTTACAATACGAAATACCCAAAATTATTTTCTCTTCTCATTTTTTCAAATTCTTATTCTCCCGTGATGTACTATAATCTCATTCTTCAAACGTAAAATCTTACTATATTGACTAAATTATATTTGTGTATTTATAATTTCATTGTTACCTCATTCTTTTTTCTTTTTTTTTGAGGGAATTGTTATCTCATTCTTTGATATTCCTATTTATTGTCTGTTTATATATTATATATTTGACGCGGACAAAAAAAATGAAAATATTCTTTAAAAAAATGAATGAAAATGTGTTACGCCATGTTTAGCGTAAAAAAAAGGGATAAATCCTTTTTTTTTTTTTTTAAAAAATGTGATGGCCCATCATTTACAATGCGATTAAAAAAAGGGGGAAGAGAAAAAAAAAAGTGAATTTGGATAATTCACTTTTTAGATCAACAACTGAGGAATAGGCGTTTTAATCCAACAAGATTCAATGTTGTAAGTGGCAATTCTCGCACTACTCACAAGATAATGATTTTTAGATCATTATATTGTTTAGCTAGTTGTAGTAATGTTTCTCTTATGTTTAAAGTCTGCGTTTTTATAGCATGCATGTTATCCTTTCAAAAAAATAGCACCCTGTTATCAATGGGTACTCCCAGCAAAAAATATATCGAAAGGTTGGTGCTGGCTTGTCGAAAATCAAAGTTTATCAAAATTTTGGTTTACAATTCCTGTAAATAAAAAAAAAAGCTTTTTATGATTACATCGGCAATAATCTAGTAAAAAAGGGATTGTTCAGAGTGGGCTCAATGGACAATGGAGATGGAATAATCGTTGGTTGGTTAGGACATCCTAGCTTTAGAGACAAAGAGGGGTGTGAACTTTTTGTATGGCGTATGCCTACTTTTTTTAAACATTTCAAGTTGTTTTTCTTAAAATAAATTAGATATTTGATATAAAATTAAAAACATAATAAATTAGATATTTTGATAAATTAGATAATTGAAAATTAAAAAAAATATAAGTTTCCACTTTTCATCGATTTACATCAATTTGTATCACATTTCGGACGTCTAAGTTTACGCTTGGGGTTTCGTCGGGGTATCATTTCATCATCCTCATCCTCATCCTCTTTTTCTTTGACTTCTTCAGGTTCAGCATTCACAAATGATAACGCACCCATATGAATACACTTTGTTGGGAGAAATACGCTTATCATTCTTTATCAATAAAATCAACTTAGAGTGTTCATTGCACCATTGTTGTCTATTAGTTAATTGACCATTGTTGAAATTTGTGAATGGGGCCATTGGGTTGGGACCAGTTAGGTGGGTTGTTTCATTGTAGGGTTAAAGGTGTTAGCTTGATCGGTTGTAGGGTGTGTATTCATATGGGCCATGGGAGTCTCAGCAACAATGGTTTGTTTGTATTGTAGGGTTAAGAAATAATTTGAGAGTGTTCATTGCACCATTGTTGTCTATTAGTTCACTAGTAAGATACCCGTGCATCCGCACGGGTACCCGTTGATGTGGATGATTTATTTAATTTTGAGATTTTTAATATGCGAGTTTTAACAATAATGATATAAACTTATATAATTTTACTCAAAAAAAAACAATATCAACATATATGATTTTGAAATATGTTTGCCACACTGAAACATCAACTTGGAAAAATACTTCTTTAAGAAAAACTTGAAAAAATACTTTTTAGCAATTAAGACTTGTCTTGTGTATAATAAATATTTTAAAATTTGTATCAGAAATGACTTGTTCCGTGTGTAATAATTTCTAAATTTGTATCGGTGACGACTTATCTCATGTATAACAATTATTTCAAATTTTTAGCAATGACAACTTATCCTATGTATAATATTTATTTTAATATTTGTATCATCGACGACTTGCTCCGTGTATAATAATTATTTTCAGAATTATATAATTTTTTTTTTGAAGAATTCAAAATTATATAATTGATGACTTGTCACATGGTTAATAATTATTTTAATTTTTTTTATCAATAACATGTCATGTGTTAATTTGTATCAGTGACGACTTGGCCCGTGTATAATAATAATTTTCAAATTAAACTTTGACAGTTTGTACGGTGTATAATAATTATTTTATAATTAATATATATCAGTCATGTCACCTATTTCTTAATTATTTTAAAATTTATATAAACGATGACTTGTCTTATGTATTAAAATTTGGTTAACTTTTTTTCATCAATGACAACATGTCCCGTGTATAATAGTCATTTTTTAATTTTTAAGAGTGACAACTATTGCCTTAAAAAAAATGACCACCATGCATAATGATTATTTTAAAATTTGTAAGAGCAACGACTCGTTCCATGTACATTAATAATTTAATTATTTATTTTAATGGAAAATTATTTTTAAATTTGTATGAATGACAGTTTGTCTTGTGTATAATAATTACTTTTAAATTTTTAACGGTGACAATTTATCTTATGTGTAATGTTTATTTTAAAAATTGTATAATTGACGCCCTATCCTGGGTATAATTATTATTTTTAAAATTTATATCAGTGACGACTTGTCCCGTGTATAAAATTATTTCTAAATTGTCCTCGTGAGCTTGACTCAGTTGATAGGGACAATGCATAAAATATAAAAGGTCTGGGGTTCAAACCCCGGCCACCACAAAAAAAAAAAATTCTAAATTAGTATCAGCAAACATTTGTCTTGTGTATATTAATTATTTAAGTGTTTAGCCTTCGCAAATTGTCCTATGTATAATATTTAGCTAAAAATTTGTATCACCGACGACTGGTCTCATGTATAATAATTATTTTTAAAACTATATCGTCGATGATTTGTAATGTACATCATAATTAATTTAATTTTTTTTAATCAAAGACAACATGTCATGTTTATAATTTGTATCGGTGACGACTTGGCCCATGTATAATAATTTTAAATTTAACAAAACATCTTGTCCCATGTATAATAATTATTTTATAATATATATTAGTGATGACAAATGACGTGTTTAATAATTAATTTAAAGCGACGACTTGTCTATTGTAGATTTTATTTTTTTATTTTTTTTTATCAATGACAACATTTTCCGTGTATAGTACTAATTCCTAAATTTTTATGAGTGACAACTCCTTCCTTAAAATAAAAAGAGTGATCACTTTTACCGTAGATAATGATTATTTTAAAACTTGTAATAGCAACGGCTTGTTCCATGTATGTTAGTTTTTACTCCCTCTTGTCTCAAATGTAAGAAACAAAAAAAATACACATATTATGAAAGTGGATTGACCACATTTAAGTTATTATAAAAAGTGATATTTTTCTAATTTTACCCTTGTCTTAGAGTAGTAAAGACATTAATGATGAAATGGATTTAATGAGGGTAAACTTGAAATTGTGACATTTAATAGGTTCATTTTACTATACTTTTTCTTACATATGAGACCACCAATTTATTTTTTTGTTTCTTACATTTGAGACCGGAGGGAGTAAAATTTATACACATCTCACTTTTCTACTTCTATGTGTTTATTTTTAAGTGTTGTTTGACTATGAATTTATGTTTCAATTTAAGTGTCGTCTTAATATTTTAAGGTACGATTTGCCACTTATACTTTTTCTCAATTTAAAAACTAATTAATGTTATTTATTTGAAACTTATTAATGTTATCTATTTCAAAAATTAAAGATTATTATTTTTAAACAAAATTTGTTTTTTCTCAAACAATGTTTTTTTTATATAAGACATTGTTTGTTTTTTGTTATCTTCAACATTCAAATCTATGTCTGATAGTTTAAACTATAGTTGAAACCTTAACTTTGTTTAAAGGAGTTGCAAAATGGTTGAATTTTTTATTAACATTTGATTAATGTGAAGTTGAAATAATTTAAATTTTACTTTACAATTATCGAAAACTAAGTGTATAGTATTTAGATTATTAATTGTTTAGGAAAAAGAAAGTACTCAAATTAGTGGGTAAAACAATAATAGAAAAAATAACACATTAAATTTTTTGAAAAGAGATAATATGTAAAACAATAGAAATTTATTGGTAAATTAAAAAGAGTGTATAATAAAAAAACAACATTTAAAAAGAAGTATTAATTAACTTAATTAATAAAAGTTTTTTTTTTTTTCATTGACACTTCACTTTCTTAAATCCTCGCGTGTCCTTCCTTTGACAATCACATGTCAATGGATTTGTTAATTAACTTTTTATTTATTAACATATTTAATAAATTTTTACTTTTAACAAAACCAATTAATTTCCATTTCTTTGACTCTCTCAGTTACTATTTCCGTCCTCTCTCTCTTGCATGGAAACCACCACTTTCTCTTCATCTCTTTTTCTTCTCCACCATAAACCACCAACAACACTGGCTATCTTCCGACCAGATCCACGTCCTTCTGACGATCTTTATTTAAATTTTTTTTATATATTATTCATCATCTCATTCTCCTCTATCTTTCTATCAAATTAGATTTTCAAAAGGAAAAAGCTTGATAATTTATCATTTTTAAAAAACAGATTTCTGGCCACCGTTGACAACCTTTGGATGCACCACCACCAGCACCACTAAACTAATCACTTCCTCCTTTATAAAGCACACTTTTTTTTTTCTTTTTCTGATTTATGAATATGATTTTTTCAGACTGCCGGTTTTAGAGGCCATTTCCAGCAATTTCGACGTTGGTTTGTGAAAACAAAAATTGGATCTGCACTCTTGACCAGCTCATTAACAGAAACCCCAAAGAAAAACCATGGTCTCACAAACATTGTCGGAAACCACCGTGCCACCGCCGGTAACCACCACACCACCACCAGCAACCACCGCACCAGAGTATGTTCTTTCTGTTTCTTGGTAAGTCCTCCTCCTTCTCTATTTTATTGGTACCATAACTTCACCTTTTCATATTTCTCATATAAATTGATTGTTTTCTAATTTTATATAAACATCTAACTTTCTTTTTATTAAATCCACCTACTGAAATCTGAATCTAAACATAGACAAAAAACTGTTCTTTTTTAAAATAAAATAAAAAAACTATTCTTATGTTATTTTATTTTATTATATCATTTGTCTTTGTTTGTGCATGTAAATCATAAAGATTTGATTTTAATGTGAGATTCCAACCCTTGTCTAACCCAAATCTAAAAATTATTTATATGGTTCAGATGATTAAAAGTTCTTGTGTCTCTCACGGTTAGTATCATGGATTTATCTCCATTTCATCTCTTATCTGCAAAAAAATAAAAATTAGAATTTTTTCAACCACACCTTTAAAAAAAAACCTTTTAGGCTATCATCACTTTTTTTCTATTATTTAATTGTTCACATGGGATCTATCATTACCACAGATTAAGTATACATAGACTTACTTTTATCTATTTCTCTAGAAAAAAAATTATCTATTAATTATTTAATAAATTTTTTAACCAAACTAAGTCAGTATCATTTACCACAAACAAAAATTCTTCTTTTATTATATATTTATTTTCTATACAGCAGTAGGTTCCTTGGAAGAAAAAAAAACAGTACTTGCTATAGTGAAAAATTACATTTACAACCTCACAAATTCGTAATCAAATTCTTATTGGTTGTTTACTCATAATTTATTTACCCATGCATTTCTTTGATGTTTTGTATACCTTGGATGTAGAACATGTCATGTTGAATCTGCTGAAAAAATAAAAATAAAAATTCTTTTTAGCAAAGAAAAAAAAAGTTTTTGTTAGGAAGAACAATGAGTGAAATGGAGTATTGAATCTTGTATAAAAGTGTGTTGAATCTGGTATGATATATACTGAAGTTGTTTGTATTTTAAACAAATATGTTGCTACCTTTTTTCTTCTGTTTTCGATGTTGATTGCAGGTGTTGCTCATTTTGTATTTGAAGCTTGAAGATAATAGAGTTGAAAAAATCTTCATGATTTCTTCATTTTATTGTTACCACTTTTCTACTCATGTGTAGAACATTTTTTGAATTGTGTTGAATGAGAGAAAATGAAAATAAGAGAATGGTTATAAAGAGAGTATATCAGGATTCACTTATATATATATATATATTCATTTCAGACTTAATTTGATTGAATTTGAGAACTTGCCTTCAAATTTGGTTGGTAATTGTGTAAAGGACACATAAAATATATTGATTTGAGATAAGATTGACACAAATGAGCTGTCAATTGGTAGTAGATTTTTTTTGAAGCAAAAGCAAACTATCTTCTTTTCCTCTCAAACGTACTCAGTCATCTCTAGTTGGAATTGAATGTTACTATGTTTTTAATAAGCAAACTAACCAACATATAGGCTATTAGTAGTTACATGACATCATATTAGTTAAGTGACCTCATTCAGTCACAAAAAGTAATTTTAAGACATAATTTACCCTCAAATGTGAGATGTGGCAGCCAACCATTGATGGGCATAAATTACTTTTCCACAACATACTCTTTTCTTATATTAATATTAATAATTAATATATTAATAATAATATAAGAGGGATTGACCATTGTTGAAATTTGTGAATGGGGCCATTGGGTTGGAACCAATTAGATGGGTTGTTTCATTGTAGGGTTAAAGGTGTTGGCTTGATAGGTTGTAAGGTGTGTATTCATATGGGTCATGGGAGTCTCAACAACAATGGTTTGTTTGTATGTTGTCTTAATATTGTGTGGTGTCTTGATATGGATAGATTGTTGGATGAGAGCTTTGGTTTTGGTGACTTGATTGTGAGTAGTCTTGATATGAAATGGCTTTGGTGGCTTGATTGTGAGTAGTCTTAATATGAAATTGGTGATATTTGGAAGGATTGGCTTAGGGGTTGTGGGCATCGGTATGGTTGGTCGGAGATGTACTGATGTTATGTTATAGCTTATGTCATAAGGTGGTGGGATAATGAATGTGTTGTTGTGGTGATGGTTGTGGTATGGGTGGGTAGTGTGTTGGTTTGTTAGTATGATCATTTGTTAGGTTGGATCTGCCAATAGTCTAGGTCTAGAAATCCACAGTAAAATAGTGGTGATCAGGACGAACCTCCACTTTGAATCAATCTCTTCCCTCTACTCTTCTTCCCTCTCCCAACTCTCTATCTCTCTCTTAACTGTACTCTCTTTTGATTAAGGAGAGAAATTTAAAAGGAGATGATCCTAATCCATAAACCTCATAGCTATAAGAGATTCTAATTAACAAGTTTTGAAGGCAAAAAAAAAGGTAGTAGAATCTTGCCCCTCCAAGTGGCCAAATCCTTAAAAATAAAAATAAAAGTATGAAAAAAAGTAATTAACCACACGGCTTTAAATACTGATATTGAATTATCTTACTCAAAAATAGGATTTTTTTTTTTTTTTCTCAATTTGTTTAACCATGGCATTTCCATAAAAAAAAAATAATTGACACCTAGAGTGCATTTTATCTACTAAAAAGTAAGCAAAGATCGGAATTCAAATCTCGAACACTCCACATATTCATCTTAAATTTCTTGAATTTCCTTTCCATTCAATTTCTTGAACTTTTTTCCGTGATTTTTTTTCAAAGCTATATCAAAAAAAATCCAAAGGAAAAAGTTGTATCCAAATTCTTTTCGTGAAAACTTTTTTCACTTTTTAATCAAAAATTGTAAAAATAATTAAACCACGACAAAATATTATAAAGTCTAAAATAAATTAGCAATTCCAAAGATTAAACATATCCAATTAAAATATCAAATACAAAATTATACCTAATAAATTGAGCATAGAAAAGAAATAACGTAAAAAAAAAAATTGAATATGGTTCCTGCATAATTGAATATAGTACTGATGACAGAGAAATAATAGATAGCCGTTGGCATATGGCTTTGTAACCAGATGGAAAGGAGGCGCGTGTATAGTAATAGCCCTACCTTTGAGAATTGAGAGAGTATTTAATATAACTTTTATTTATTTTAATTAGTTGACTTATTTTACATTTTGATTGTGGTAAAAAAAGTGAAATGTAGCAATTAACTAATTAGCCAATGACTCAGGACACTGGTTAGCATTGCCTTAATAATAATCGTAAATTTGAAGATTATTTTACATGTATATAAGTTTTCTTGTTAGAGAAATCTCCATTTTATCAATTAGTATAATAGCACTTAATCACACATTAATTTCAATAATATATCTATATTTTATTTTTTTATGTTTGTTTTGTCAAAAAAAAAAAAAATTAAGAAACGGGTTTGTCTTAATTCACCATAATTTTTATGATTCCTCTCATTATCTTTTTCACCCAAAATTCACAAATCCCTAAATAAAATCCAAACACCACCATGACCACCGTAACCGCACAATCTCCTCCTCCACCACCACCACCACCACCGTCATTCTCTTCGCGCTCAACAACACAAACAACAAACGCCTCACACGAATTCATAATCCAAGGCTACTCACTCGCCAAGGGAATGGGAATCGGAAAACACATTGCAAGCGACGTTTTCACCGCCGGAGGGTATCAGTGGGCAATCTACTTCTATCCCGACGGCAAGAATCCGGAGCATAAGTCTGAATTTGTTTCGGTTTACGTCACATTGGAGAGTGAAGGTACTAATGTTAGAGCGTTGTTTGAACTCAAGCTTCTTGATCAGAGTGGTCAAGGGAAGCATAAGGTTCGTAGCCATTTTGTTCCTACGCTTGTGACTGGTCCTTATACTCTTAAGAAGAAGGGTAGTATGTGGTAGGGTTTTCTTTATTTTGATTCTTTTTTGTTTCTGATTTGAAAATTTTTAATGTTTTTGGTGTAATGTTGATCATGATGATAATTTGGTTGTTTGAATTTGATGTTAAAATGAGTATGAATGTACAATGTTGTCTTAATATTAGTGGAAATTTTGATCTTTTTCGTGTATTTTTTTTTAGGGTTTTTGGTTTAGGGTTGATGATGATAATTTGGGAATTGGCGTTTGAATTTGTTGTGAATTTTGGCCTGTTTTTTATGCATATGATGAATAATTTAGGGTCTAGATCAACGACAATGTATGTTTTTTTTAAAAAAAATATTGGGGAAGGGATAAATTATAAGTAATTAAAAGTAGTACTAATGACAATTTTACAATCGTATTAGAAATGTTATGGTTGAACTATGACCCTTGACGTCACAAGATAAAACTTTTTCCACTGCGTTGACACTTGATGGACAAGAACAATGAATGATTATTGTCATTTTTGCACGAACTATGACAAATTATTTTAGAAATTCATCCACACATTTACATCGTTAGGAGTTTAGAGTTTAGGCTTTATGCTTTAGGGTTGAAGTGGTAGTAATGGTCATTTTACAAACGTCTTCGAAAGGTTTTGAACTATGTCCCTTGAGGTTACAGAATGAAACTTTTTTCCACTGAGCTGACACCTAATGGACAAGGACAATGCATGTTAAAATCAGTATGAGTGTACAATGTGGTATTGATATTTGTGAAAGTTTTGATCTTGTTCATGAATTTTTGTAGGGGGTACAAGCGATTTTTCAGACGGGCATTGCTTGAAAGCTCTGATTTCCTCAAGAATGACTGCTTGAAATTCAACTTTACTGTTGGAGTCGTGATTTCTGCTACTGATTGTCCACAGCTTAACTCTATTCGCGTCCCAGACTTTGACATCGGATCACACTTTGGTGCGCCATTGGAGAACAAAGAAGGTTCAGATGTTACTATTGACGTTGCTTCAGATACTACTGAACCCACTATTGACACAAGTGATTGGAGAACTCAAATACAACCTGATCAACGCCAAAGAATCGTCAACAAAATGTAAGATTCAGTGTCTGTACTTTATCACTGAGGTTATTTAAATAGCATTGTTAGCTGTTGTTGCATTTGAAAAGAAAATTAAGAAATTAATAATCAATCTATAACTTGTCAACCTTTATAGATGTGATTATATCCAATAAATAGTGTTTTGGAAGAAGTTAAAAAATAATAAACATGAATCACGTCTCACTGTTCTGTTTAACTTTAAAAAATCAAATCATTTTAGCATACAACTTCGCTCAAAATTCTATTCAATTTTTGAGAAATAATAGGCAAATGCATTCATTAATTTTCAGATGAATGTTGTTCGTCTGAATCACTACCAAATATTTTCAAGTTCCATGCATATTTTTAGCATGTTGTCCTAAATTGCTTCTTGGATGAGTGACTGAGGAGGGAATGATCTTAGTTTAGTATTTATTTGAATATTAAATTATTAATATTGTATAACATTTTTTGTATCATTTACTGTTGCATTGTGTTACATTTTGAAATAATTGGAACAAACTTTTTTGTATCATTGATGAATGATGATCCTTTCGAATTATGGTTTATGATAAAACATTATGGTGTAATTTGATCCATGCAGTTGACCCCACTTAGTGCGATAACGCTTGGTGGTTGTTGTTGTTGTTGATGAATGATGATACTTGGATCTGTGATCTGTCCTCTAAACAGTAATCTAAGTGTCTATTTTTTTGGTTCTGCGGGTGGGGGAATGAATAATTATCTGACAAACTGATTGTGTTTTTACCACTAATCTTGTTTTGTGTTTGTGCCATTGTCTGAACATCTCTGTCACTTGCATTATCTAAATTTGTAATAATTGCTTTTCCTCTGTAGAGCGGGCTCAATAAGAAAACTTTGTCCTGTTTCTGGTTCTGAGGGATTACTTCAACTTCAGAATATGTCTGAAAGGTTTGAAGATAAGATATATACTGTTGCAACAAGCCAGGTACATACATTATGAGTATTGTAGTATAGCAATATAGCCTGATGTAGATTTTTATAGCCTATAAATTAACAGTTCTCACAAACAGTTATTCTAATTGTAACTAAGAGGGATTTGACCTCTATAGATACCAATTATCATGTAATCACAACTAACTTTGATCAATGAAGAATATTCAGATTCTCTCATATTCTCTTTTATTTCTCTTTCTCAAAGATAGCTTAGGTTTCTATTGTATTGAACATCAATTATTTAACTCGATACTGGTGTTCCTTCTTTTCAGTCTGATTATCTACGAAAAATATCTATGAAAATGCTTACATTGGAGAATACATATAAAAAAACCGTGGGCAACAGTATGTCATTAACTGAAGGTAGTCCCAGCAATAATCTGCCCGATCAAGGTAAGCATATATTATCTGGGGAATTGGTGGCTGTTTTCGGGTATGGTACCAAAGTTGGCAAATCTTATTTAATTATTTATGTATTTAAATATTGAGAGATGTTTATTTAGATCCCTTAAACTTTGGGGCATTTGCAAAGTACTAGCAGAAACCGAGTGTAACCTTATTTTGTTACTTAAACTTTAAAAAGCAAATGTTAGCATGTTCTCTCAGGGAATGTGTTGATGAACTAAATATTGAAACATTATATTGGAAATGATGTATTTAATTTCTTGAAAGTTTTAAAATCATCTTTTTCATCACAAATACGTCTATTTTTTTTTTCACAAGTGTCCTAAGGGAACATGTTAGCAAGACCCAAACTTTTATCATTGCTCTAATAGATTCTACTGTCTAACTTCTTTTAAGTCTTTATGGAAGTTGGAATTTCTAATTGATTCTAAATACTCATCGAAAGGGAAGTAATTGGCCCACCTAAACAATTGAGGATGCCATATGTTAATGGGTAGGTTGATGAACGGTCAATGCACATTGCTAAATGTTGTTGAGACTATAGTTATTTTACATCCTATTGTTGTGGGTCTAATAAATGAACAAGTTGTATTCCATCGGCCATTTTTAGAATCCTGGGTTGGGCCTTACTCAACCCTTACATAATTGTAACACCCCGCTATCCCATACTTAAATATTACATAAATAATCAGAGTTCAATCGACAAAACGGGCATGTCACACTACTTTTCAAAATTCTTAAATAGAAATGAATACTATTT
>Ga0315913_1003710_pt1 | contig 18364 bp, 8 predicted proteins | sample MpolsnodulesMG_FD_207736 | JGI IMG/M metagenome (GOLD analysis project Ga0315913, IMG submission 207736) | Medicago polymorpha root nodule microbial communities from Los Angeles, California, United States - small nodules | ecosystem: Host-associated > Plants > Roots > Nodule | place: USA... | reverse complement strand
AATTAATTGATTTGTAATGGTTCGGTTCGGTTCGTAACAATTAATTACGGTTAACAACGGGTGAAACCATTGCAGGATATGATTGAATGTGAGCAGTTATACATGTCCCCTCTTTTAATTTAAATAAATCTGAATCACTTATTTAATCTATTGATGTTTTTCTCATGGTTCACCGGTGAAGGACCTAATTGGACCCTCACCCTAGAATCCACCTATGTTCATTGCACAAAAAACAGAAAATATCTTCACCATAAAAGGATACAAGAAAGAAAAATGCAGATGAGGAGAAACAACTCTCAATGATTATAAAAAAATTGAATGATATAACAATTTTATTTTTTGTTTTATATGTAGAGGTAATGTTTGAACTTTGAATTCTTCACTTATTCATCTTAAACGTAAAATTCTAACCACTAGAATAAAGCATCACCATAAGTACACATCGTCATAAATAAAGCCGTATACAACTATAGATATGTTAGTTTGCTAAATATAACAAGTAATTAGACTAGGTCATAAACAGGTACACTTAGCCTATAATAATTCCATTAAAATAAGTACCCTTTAATCCATCCAATAAAATATGTTCTTTGGAAAGGGCCAATGTGGCATTTATATATTCCAATATAATCCAGATCAGGCTCCAAACAAATACTACAACGACCAACATTGGATCATAATTAATTAATCATGTCTAAAATAGATTAAAACAAAACAGTTATTAAAAATAAGACTATATATTATGCATTGTACTGAAAAAAAGAAAAGAAAAAAAAAAAGACCATTACGTTTAAGCCACAATGATGTAGATAATGACGAATAGCAAAGATACACTTGCCCCTTACCAAAGACAATAGGAAATCAAAACAATCAAAGGAATATTTCCCACCTTATGGGCAAATCCATATAGTTGCTTAATTATATATTGAATGAACAAGACTTTAGTCAATATATAATAATAAATAATTATGCTGTTTTTTTACCGACAAATACAGCCACTCAATGATATCATGCTTATAAGATCGTTTATTTTACAGTTAGAACAATTATTTAAAGAAGAAATTAAAGCAATGAAGATTAATTATATTTGTGCAAAGAACTATTGCACATGTGATGACCACACTGGCCGGTGGGATGGTTGTGGGATTAAATGAAGTTTTAATAAAAACAATTATCTCTCTCAAAAAAAAAAAACAATTATCTAAATTAATTAGTAGTATTAAGTGAAGATCAACTAATGCGCCTAATAGTTCGTTGTCTATAATTTAGTCATGAAAAAAAAGTTAGTTGTACTAATTAAAGTTTAGCTTAAAAGGGGTGGATTAATTATTGAGAAAAAGATGCTTTGTATAATATGCAAATAAACCTATAGTATTCAACACGGTTAGCACAATGGTACTAATAGGATATTTTCCAATTTTCGTTCCTACAAGCTATTATTTATGCGTCTACGTGACCAATATGGCTATATATAACTTTTATGCATCTAGTGTCAATTTTTTAAGTGAAGAAGAACCGAGAGAATTCCATAGATGAAAATGGAAAAAATGATGAGAAGAGTAATTTACATCACTGTTTGAATTTCAACCATAAAAGATAACATGCATTGTTTTTGATAAAAAAACAAAAAAAAATTAAAAACATTGTTCTTTCCACGTAATGATTGAACTTTTTAAAGAAATCATGACATGGAAGAATTGCACATAAAGTTCAAAGTGTAAAGAACGGATAGAATTCTATTTTATACATTTTTTCAGACACAAGTTTTCCATCACTAGTGAGAGGGGTATGTTGCATTTCACTTTTCATAGACATAGATAGCCAGAAACTTTAGCTTGTGACAAGGAAATTTCGCTAACTGCTTTTAATTCCTGTATTAAATTATATATTCCGCCAACGCAAATTGATCCAATTGATAAGAATTTAGTTCATAACCTGCAAGAACTGCGTTCAATTCCTTCTGTTAAGTTTAGTGAGTCTGTCCTAACCTTAGTGAACTTTGAAACCTAACTCAACTAAACTTTTTTTCTTATAATTTTTTTAAATATTTATATATCTATATTCTATATAATAATATTATGATTATGATTGCTTTGTTTTTCCTCTGGAGTGTATAAGACAATTAATTAAGTTATTTTGAAATTAGTGAGACAACTTCTTCAACAGAGTGAAATAGTTTATGCCATTTCTTAATATACTTCAGTTACAAGCATTGTTTTTATTACATCTTTTTTGTTTCCATATAATAATGTCTTCACTTTGATTGATTATAAATTTAAAATATGAGTTAAGTGTGTCCCACCACTATTTCCTGTAAGAGACATGAATGCACACACCTTAGAAAAGACATGTTATACTGCTTTATGAAATCCATTTTTTTCTCACCTTCCCTCTTTTTCAACTCAAACACTTTAAACAACTAGAAATCCTAATTCACATTGTCCAATCCCTATCAGATAGATCAACCTTACATACTATATGATATGTTATGTATATTATTATTAAATTCAAAAATAGAATAAAGAAAATAGAAAGAAGCTTATTGACTATGACTTCTCTCTCATGAGTCATTAGGTCTCACTCTCCTATATTAACTCAACTCCTTTTCTTAGCTGCCACTTCACTTTCCTTCCTTCAATTCTCTCTATCACTAAACCATTGGTTCAATTTTCTTCTCATAAGAATTTTTGGTAAAATTCACAGATGGGAAGGCACTCATGTTGTTACAAGCAAAAGCTTAGGAAGGGACTATGGTCACCAGAAGAAGATGAAAAACTACTGAGGCATATAACAAAGTATGGTCATGGATGTTGGAGTTCAGTACCTAAGCAAGCAGGTAAATTATTCTATTCAATTCTATCTCCATTAGCATATAATCATAAAGTTAAAATTGTTATTAATCTTATATTATTTTTCAATGTTGTTTATTATTAGGTTTGCAAAGATGTGGCAAGAGTTGCAGGCTTAGGTGGATCAATTACTTAAGACCTGATTTAAAAAGAGGAACATTCTCACAAGAGGAAGAAAATCTCATTGTTGAACTTCATGCAGTACTAGGGAATAGGTAAATTTCAACTTACTAACTAACTTAGTCCCTTTTTTATTTTCTGCTATGGTTAAGCAACGGAGTGATAAGGAAGTCGAGGATTCGATCTCACTCTCGGTATAATACTAACAATATTAATATCGTCCGTTTTAAAAATTTATGTTCATTTTCTTCTTATCAGATGGTCTCAAATAGCGGCGCAATTGCCGGGGAGGACAGACAATGAAATAAAGAATCTATGGAACTCTTGTTTGAAGAAGAGATTGAGGCAAAAAGGTATAGATCCTGTGACTCATAAACCATTATCTGAGGTTGAGAATAATGGAGAGGAAAATGCTAAGAAGAGTCAAGAGAAAGCACCAGAGATATTATTATCCAATGAATTGAACCTTTTGAAATCAGAGAGTTCAAAATCAGATGCAGCTTCTAGCTATGAGCAGAGAACAACATCTTCAATTTCACCAAAAGCATATGCAATGGAAATGGAAGGTTCTTGCAACAAAGAGTTTTTCATAGATAGGTTCATTCAACCCTCAGATTTGATGGGAAATTTTCCACTTCAGATGAGTTATGCAAATACTGAAAATGATTGTTTACCAAATGATTCAAACACTAGTAGTAACCATTGGTTCAACCAAACTGGAAAAACTTTTGATATGAATTCTGATCAGTTTCATTTCAATCCCACAACACCAACAACCATGTTTCTTCCTAATTCTTTTTGCTGCAACAATTCTCTTGATATTCCCTCTGACAATGTTTCCACAGAGATGAAAACTAGCAGCAGCAGCACCTTAAACTTACATAACAACAGTTATTCTTCTTGGGGAGGATTGATGGAAAATCATACAGAAGAAGCTAAGTGGGATAATAACAATAACTACTTTCAAAACCCTATCTTAATGCTTGCTTCTGAATCTTTATGCAATGAGATAAAGCCTCCATTGATGAACTTTGTACCTGATAGTTTGGGAGCTATTTTACCTCATACAAACCAAGAACAAGAACAATCACAAACAACTTCAAATATCTTTTCCAAGGACATTCAGAAACTCAGAGAAGCTTTTGGAGATATGTGAGCATGATTGAGGAAAAAAGAGAACAGTGTGAAGATTTTTTAGAGGTGTTATTTTTCTTTAGTACAGGTGTGTGAAACCACTGATTTTTCTCTTGTATATAGGTATGTGAATCTGATACCAAAAAAAAGCAATTTGTTTTTCACTTTCACCCTTTTTGCTTTGTTGATATTTGTGAGCCAACTACATTTTTTTTCTTCTATGAGTGTGGGGTAGAATTGGTGAATAAGGATTTGTTTGTTGTTTTCTTTCTACATACTCTTTCTTTTATACACTGTAACATCATTGGTGAATTTCTATATACAATCCATCACATATATTTATTGGTTCATTTTACTTTCATTATTGCTAGGAACAGAAACAGATTTAGTTACTTTACCTATAAAAAAACAAATTGCAGAATCTTTTTTACTTGATATATGATTTTATCCTGTCACTAACTTTCATGCTATTGAAAATGACACTTAAACATGTCCATCGTTTTCTAGACAGTAGAGTAAAATATTCACTTCCATTAGTTTTGATACTTTTCCTTCTATGCAAGTTTTACTTTTCACTTGCACAATGAAATCGTTGGTCTTGTTGTACTGTCTGCAAAATCATGTGAATTATTTATCTTTTTCTCACTAAGAAAAGGACAGCATCAAAGTAATGATTAATTGAAAGAATACAAAAAAAGAGGGGTCATTTTCCTCTGAATAGTCTTATTTGGATACCTCTGGTTGTACTTTGACTTTTTGGAACACCTTGTGTACTTTATTTTCTATATAGTGTTTGATCAATTTTGATTTTCTACATATTGTTTTTAATTATAAATTTTAGTAATTAAATTTATTAAAAATGTTAGTGAAATATTCAACATTCAAACCTACATCACCTTATTTTATACATAGTTCTCTGATTTCTCTTTCTCACACTGTCACACACAACTCACAAACAAGACTAGCATGTATGACCATGCTGGAATAGTGAAAGTAGTTTATTGAATGTATGTCACATACAATATGTGCAATAAGACAATGACTTCAAAGCTAACAAGGGTCTTAACACTTGAAAGATTGAAGCATTGTCCTAACAATGCTTTGCAAGCAAGAAACCTTTTCAGGAAGAGAAATAAATAAACTCTAGATTGGTTGCTCTAAATTGAATTCAAACTTGCAATAATAAAGGTAAAAATGTATTAATCAACCCTTAATAATACATTTTGAATTTGATAGGTATCTGCCTATTACCTATAACTGTCATTGAGATCATTATATAAAAATTTGGATGTACAAGTACAACATTTAGTTCTAACCAAAATCATGAAACAAAAATGTAACAGAATAGAGAATATTCTAACCAAAAGCATGAAATAAAAATGCAAAAGCATAGAAAGGTGACTCGTATCCTCAAGTTGAGGTCTTTTTTGTTATTTTAGGGCCTGCTAACCCCAAGTCCATTTCCACATTGTGGCCCAAAAGTCTCAGTTGTTGCTGAGTTACCAAAACACTGTCCCATCAGTAATTTGGTCTGGCCTAATATTGCCTATGTTAATATCATTGTTCAATTATGTTTTTCTCAATTCTGAATAAAGTTAAAAAGATAAATACTTTCTGTCATAAATAAACAATTTCAATAACAAAAGATAAAATAAGTCAAACTATTTTGATATAACCTGTAAGTTGCTTTCATAAGCTATCCAGACTCCGGAGAGCTTATAGAAATAAGTTGAAAACAAATTATGGACATGTCATAAGTTGTTTTCATAAACTCTCATAAAGACTCTTAAGTGCTTATGTCAATAAATAAAGTTCAAATAAGGGAATACAAACAGATGCAATGTTCCTTCATAGGACAAGCAAGTCCAACACACATTACAAATAAAACATACCTTGAACTGCATTCCACTATTAAGTTAATCCAGTACTAAAGTTGTAAAGATAACAAACAATAAAGATCATAAAATCCACCACCAATTAAAGTTGCATTGCAAGACTACAATGATTTTGATAGCCACAAAGAAACTATCAACAGAGGAAGCATAGAAAGAAGACCATAGCACACAAAAGCATCAATACTTTCAAAAGTATCCACTTTACTAACAATAGTACTCCATAATTGTCCAACTATACCATCCTCATCATCATCATCATCATCATGGTTTCTCGAAATTCTTCTATCATTGTCGGCATCGTCGGAGATTGATTGATCCAAAGACATTATAGTTTTAGCTCTTCCCCCAAATTTATAGGCTGAATCAGTGTCTATTGTGTTCATTACAGATCCAAAAAAATCTGTAACAGGTACCTCATCTAAATGGCGTTGATAAAGGTCCTTTCTATAATAAGGAGTTGAATCCAACAAATAAGGATTATACGAATCAAAAAGACTACTCAAAGAATTATTATCATATAAATTAATCCTCTCCAAGAAATCAAGAGTTTGATAGGTAAAACGATCAACGACAGAAACACCCAAATCCGAATCAGAATGATGCGAATACGAATTCTCTCCTTTCACACTACTTCCAATAGCTAAAACACCAGGTGAACGAAGGTCTGAGAAAAGAGTAGCAGCTTGACAAGTATCCACCATTATTAACAACTCCTTAAACCTGTGATTCTCTTTCATCTCATTCACAGCATCAGCTAAATCTTTGCTATAAAGATCTTCCTTCTCCTGAAACTTCAAAACCTGATCACTTCCATGACCAGACATAAACAAAAGAATGTTACTTCCTTCGTCGCTAAGAAGTCGTTTGGACCTTGGAATGTTTGGCTCGTGACGACCTGTTAGCAGACGGAGAAAGTTTTCTACATTAACATCATAGCCACGGTAATCAACCTCAACTCTTTCACCATAGAGGTTGAGTTTGTGGTTTTCGTTGTTAAAAACTTGGGAAGGGTAACTGTTTCTTGCGTTACAAGGCATGTCATCAGGAAGCATGAGTATGATTCTTTCGTCAGGTATTCCTAGTCGCTTAACGGTCGCATATATTGATAAAGTGTTGGCGATGTGTCGATAATTGAACCAAAAACGGGAGGTGCAGACTAAAACAGCCCAATTGTTAGTGTGCATCGTTGAAGAAGAAGAGTCTGCTGTATTCGTGAGAAATATTATCAGCAATATTGTCACAAGTACTTTCATGGTGGAACTCATCATCGAAGAGGTGGTGGCCATCACTGTCTTGCTGCCCTAGGGTTTCTTGGCGGAGATGAGGCAAAAAACAAACAAAAAAGAGAGAGAGAGGAAATATATAGAGAGAAACTTTTTTTGAGAGAATATATAGAGAGAAACTTAGGACACAAGAAATTGGATTCAGCTTTTATTGACATGATTTTAGGAAAATATTTATGTTGCATATCAAATTATTATTTATTTCTATTTTTTGATAGAAAAAGATCAGCGCAAATCTCCAATCTGAATAAGGACGAAATATTAAGGAAGGAAATCTTAGCAATCAATTCAAATCTTCAGCACATCACACCAATATGAAAATAAGAAGATTAAAAAATAAAAATAAAAGTTAATTGTTTAAATTGACCATGTAAAATACACGGCGTCTGAAATATAATCCTGTAAAATAAAAAATAAATATTCTAACAGTGTAATTTGAGATTCTTCTTATTTTTTACTCTATAATATATGCGTGGTCCAAAAAAGTGATCAAGAGATTGAATTTTTTTCATGATTTTTTTTCAAGCATATTTAGAATGTTAAAACATGGCTTCACACAAAAAAAATTAGATTTTTCCGACTAGGGAAGGATTTATTATGAATTTTATTCCCCATAATTATATGAATTTCTTAAACAATTCATAATTGATTTGTATCTCTTATAAAAATTCCAAAATTTCATGGTGAAGGTTCTTATGATGTTATAACCATGCCTAAAGAATTATAAAACGGAATTTGACCCGTGAATATACACTTACTCGGATCAAACTTGCAATTTTGCACGTTTTGGTTGAAACATTTTTGAAATAATACTTTTTATGTATTTCTATAGATGTATCTGCAAATAATCAGCTCAAAATTTGATTTCTAGGTTGGTGTTTTCATTCATTATTTTGTTTTTTTTTTAGTTTTTGGTGTTTTAAAAATTCATAATTAATCTATCCTTAGTTGAAAATTTCTAATTTTTTGTGTAATGTCATATTTTAACTTCCTAAACTTGCTTGAAAAAAAATCATGAAAAAATTCAATCACTAAGTAGATTTTTTGGACTTCAAAACATTTATAAGGTAAAAAATAATAAGAATCTCAAATTATAGGGTTAAAATATGTGTTTTTTATTTTATGGGGTCATTTTTCAGACTTCGCTTATATTACAAGATCAATTTCAATAATTAACCCAAAAATAAAATAATAATAACATTAATAACAATGAATCGAGCTTGTGTGTAGTGTTGAAAGTTGTGGACCGTTTCATCAAGATAGCACAACTCAAATTTTAAGATCGAATTTTAGCTTTAAAAACAATTAGATTTCAAACCTAAAATTGAGTCGTTCGATCTTGATAGGACGGTCCAGTGACCAATGGCAAACAATCAATTGCATTCAATCCAATAACAATAAAATTGGAAAGAAAGGAAATTAGAATTGCCAAAACCAACAATGGTGCTCCCAAACAAATCATCAACGACTAAACCACGGTGTATGCTTATATCAACTCATCAAGGGTTTGACAGCATATATCAAAGGTCCAACTCATTAATCTCTAACTCCATTGAAATTTACCCTCACTTCTGAGGAACCAAACGAATCCAAACATAAACGTTTTGTTATATGCTGGGGTTAATTAAAATAGCTCAATTTAAGCTCAAGTGTCTGGCTTTGTGGCTTACACGTCAAAAAATAAATCGATGATGGTAAAACTTTGCATTTGATTCGGTGAATTATGACTATGAAGCCTCAGTACTACAGCCAAGAAATTTACATTAAAGGTAATTCCAGTTCTATTTTTATCATCATAGGCTTCACTAAAACAACACAACCACTGAGACCAAACACAAAATTAAATTCATAATTTATAGGAATGTAATCGCTGCAGATGCACTGTTGATTTTATTGTTTGTTAGGTGTTCGGGGAGATGAAAGTGACTATATTGATAGTGTTACCTTGATATAGTCCTTTCAGAATCCACAAACACCCATAGGAACAAGAGAGAGGTATTTATATGCGATTATTAGGTTAGGGCACAACAAATATGAGCTCTAACTAACATTGGAAAAATCTTCTTCCTACCCCAAAATATTTCTTTTATCTTTTTATTTTTTTCCTAATATACCCCAAAATATTATAAATATCAAGTTTGCCATGACATTTATTAAAATGTTAAATAATTTTATTTTGTTAGTATCTATAAATGTCTAATATTTTCTGTCAAAAAAAAAATAAATGTCTAATATTTCCTTTTTTGCCACAAATTTACCATTGTAAAATCCAATCTTATGAGTTTAACGTATATGTTTTTTGCCACAAAAAATCTTCTAATTTCATATAATTGATCACGTTTTTGCTTAGGAAAAAAAAACATTTTTCAATGACAAAAACGTTGTAACGGATGCACAAATTCAGTTTTTGTTTTTGGATTTCTAACCAGGGGTGTTCAAAACAGCCATAATATTAAACTGAACTGTACCAAAAACAACCGAAATGTGACTCAACAATTAGCAAACTGAATTGAACGAGTTTGGTTTGATTCGGTTCAGCTCATAATTTATCAATGCAATTCACTTCAGCTTAACGGTTCAATTCAATTTTTAGTGTTTTAAAACTAATAATCCTAATACCTGGTTTTGTTGGGTTTTTATATTTTTCCCAAAGGTACTAATTATAACAATAATTTGGCTGATTAAAAAAAATAATTTGGTACAATTCTATAAAAAAAATATATTAATTCAGTTCAGAAAAGACATTTTTTTTCTAAAAAAGTTAGTTATGGTTTTGTTCAGAACTATAGAACTGGTGCACCGAACCATTATAACAGATCAATTTGGGATACAATTGTAACAGTTTGGTTTTGTTTTTACAAACTGTCAAAACAATTTGATTATGTTTTGTCTTGAACTATGAACACCCCTAATTCCAAACAAAGGTACGTAAATGACTAGTAAGTACTAATGAATATGATATCTTGCGGAGTGTTCGCGGCACACTCTTTAACCAATAAAGGGGAGTGTCTTGCTACTTGCTAGCATTATTCTATAAACCTTATTAACACTTATTTGGGTCCGGGAATCATCACATTAAGCTTTGAGCAATCACATTGGTGACTTGGACACCACTTCTTAACCAAAATCTTAAGGCAGTGTAAGAGTCCTCCCACTTATATAGTGTTCAATATCCATTTTTCCAGTTAATGTAGAACTCTTACTCACACTTGATATACAACACTTTTTATCTGTAAAATTGATGATGATCAATTTTTTTGTCAGATAAGAATGGTCAGGTCTTAACATAATTTTTTTTTTTTTTGAAAGGAGGTCTTAACATAATTAATGAAATGTTAAATACACTGAAACAAATACAAGGATGGAAGTGTAAATAAAATATCATATGAAGAGTGAACATATTATACTCTTCTAAACACCAGATTATGGCAGCTATTGTCGCAAGGGTAAGGGCAGTCAATAGCTTTGACAACTTCTCGGTCGAAAAACCAGTCTCCAACGGCAACTGCAATTGGCTGTATAACAAAACATGATTATTCTCTGATAACAATAGACAGGGAAAATAAAATTGTATGAAACTTGACTATTGATTATTTAATCCAAGGCATTAAAGTCATCAGTGGAACTATTCTAAATTGAACATACCTTGTCATCAATAAGAGGAGAGTCATCTGCGAACCATGTCTCCTGTCTCTCAGACTGGCAATGAGCGAAACAAGAATTTATGAATAGTCCAGTTTGAGATGATCTTGAGAAGTCTTTCACGTCGTCAAGCATTTGATTTCTGAAGTCTGTTTCGAAGGTGAGATATAATATGTCACAATTGCTGTCTATGATTCAAATTAGTTGATGTATCTTTTATTGCACCAAAATAAGCAAATTTCATTTATGTGCATGGACTTTTTAGCATCATTTACAATTACAATAGTAGAGATTGAAAACACCTTGGAGGATCTGAATTTGAGATGAGTTACAATTTGCATGGTTTGATTTGCAGTCATTCCAAGAGCCAAGGGGGTCAGCTGTCTTTGGGGCTAAACTGGCTTGGAGCTGATGGAAACATAGTTCATGTCATAAAAACAGTGTTAATTATATATTTATACGTAATTAGCACAAAATCAGATATATCATTAATCTAATACAAGATAAAGCAAGAAACGGTGTATTAGTATTAATCCATGTTACCTGCCACACATCATAAGCCGCGTTGAGTAGAAACAATGGTGTCTCGACATGTTCTACCACATTCTGAGGAAAGAAGCACTGGACGAAACATGCTTCGGATATTCAAAACTTGGATGTCTAAAATTATTTTAAAGACTACGAATAGCAAGACATCTTGAATGAGAATTTACCGAAGTTGGGTCCATTTTGTTGAGACAACTTTTTGGCAGATTTTTCTGGACTTCCTACAATTTCAAAACAGTAGTGATATCAAATATTTGCAAAGGTTCTCTTAACCTTTCATCAAAGTAGTAAAACAACTAATAAAAGAGTTTATTGCAATGTGCCTTCACTTGACAACCTAAGCTTTTAGGACAATTAGTAATTAAAAATGTACCAAAACTTGAAGGACTATGTGGTTTGATTTTTTTGACAGAATGTAGGACTATGTGGTTAATGGTTTGGAATTTGGATCATGCTAGATTCTACTAAATAGTTCATACGATTAGTACGAAGCTAAGTTAAGCCCTACCTGTAACTGAACTACACCGCCAAACATATTCCTCAGTGAGCGTCCTCCAGATATATCAATTCTACACAATTGAACAGATCATAGACTGTATATAAGTAAGTGTCTAGTCACTGGAACATGCTAGAAGTAATGTGTAAAAACATTGAACTTACGCATCGAGAAAAAATCCTGCATCACTAAAACACTTCACTTTTGAAGATTTTGGTAACAAGCTCTGGAACTCATCACAGTGTATTATGGATGCTAGACCACCCGCAGAGCATCCAGAGAGAAGGGCCTAATATACATATATTTATTAGAAGAAGGGCCTGATATACATATATTGATTAGAAGAATCCACGAACATTAAGATTGAACAACAACATAAAGAAACATGGGAAACCTGTTCGGCATTCTGCATTCCTTGAGACAATAATTCCTCTATTGCTGCTAGCCATATTTTTTGTCCTCGAAATTGAAGCCCTGCAGCCTGGATAAAAGAACCAAAATTCACACACACGTTACTCAATCATAAATTCCAAATGATCAATGTTTCGGTAGCAATTAAGTCAGCACTAAAGGCTATGTAAGAGAAACTTCTTTATTATCAGAAATAACAACTTTCAAAAAAAAATGTTAAGGGATTTTAATAGGAATTATATAGATAAGAGGAAGAAGAAGAAAACATTGATACTTTCACTCACCTCATTTTCACTATCTCCAGCAAAAGACGCTCCATCACAGTACCTTAATTTGACTCTATTCCAGTTAAAGAAATCTGTGCATGGAATAGAAGATTATGTACAGATTCATGACAATTAAAACACAGACTTGAGTCTACATAAGTTGCAGCATCAATGAGAGCAGAGTTTAACTGAACTACAAGAAACAAATGCCAAAATTATGTGGGATAAAGAAAATACCTGGGTTTTCTTCAGGTTTATTGCTCAATATTCCTGTGAATGGTATTTGACTTTCCATGTATTTTGAGGAACCACGATGAGTCTTTTTTCTGTAGACACAATTTCTGACAGTATCACACCATCCTCCTCCCTACAGGTATTCATTAAGTGTCATGAAAAAAAATTAGCGATAGCATAGTTAAAGAAAGAGTTGAAGCAAATGCTAAATTTTCTCCATCGACTTTCTTCTAAATATAGTAGGCAAATTTTAGAAACTATTAAACCTTGAAAGTATTGTTATTAAACTTTGGACATTCTTTTACATACCTCCAGATGAATGAGCCAACTATTTGCACCAGATTCAAATCCACGATCCAAATGGTATCCAGGCAATGTTCCATCCAAACAGACTGTGGTAATAAGACAAAATACAAAATTGACTGATTTGAGACAATCTTTACTCTTTTTAACACAATAGGTTCTGCTATGTTATCAAATCAAAGTAACTCAAACAAGCATAAGAATACTCTGTGAAGCACGGACACATACACAACATGGACATCGGACACCACACTGACACATAGACACTGGTAGTAGTTGATACAACAAAAGTGTTTAAAATGTAACCACATATGTCAGTGAGATGTCATTGTCGAATATTGGACACGTTTTCAATCAGAAGAGTTTGTGTTATGCACATAATGAAATATGTCCTTCAGCATAATATTAATTAAAAAGCATACATAATATACCTCCACTTCACACCAATATGAGGCACATTTCAGACAGTAATCAATCAAAACAATATCCATTCTAACTATAAAAAGATATAAACAAGGGATGCTTGCTATGCATAGAATCTAAAATGATGAGAGGAAACAGGTTAATCATCTCAAATTCACCAACTAAAGTAAAGGGTTAGCTTCAAAATGTGACATTTCATACAATAACTCAAAGGGTATAATTTAAGTGAGAAAAAGAGAGATAGATACCAGCTCCTTTGGAATCAGCTCCTTGAATGAGAGTGAGGTCTACCATAGGAGGTTGCAATGAATTTGGCGAAACGACATCGTTTTCAGAGAAAGAAAGTGTTGTGTCAGATCCAGAGGAGATAAACCCAGAAACTAAGAATGCAAATTCAAATGCCAACAAAATCAGCAGCAGCTTCATTTTCATGTTTGTTTGTTTGTGCTACTACTGAATACTGATAAGGTTCTTCAATTCATCACACACTCTCAGTTTCTGAGTATAATTGATTTGTTTTAAGTAAGGAACATTTTTGGTTTCTCAACTATTGTGGTGGAAACAAAAAGGTTATCTAACAAAACAAGCATCTATAGAGATAGTAGACCCTTGTCGTGTGTTGTCTTTTTTATCATCATGTTTTTCTTATATCATATCTTATAAATTACGCAAGATCTTTATAATCAACTTATTCCTTGTGTTTTTGTTTTTAAAGTAACAAAAACAAAATTTTAACTAGTGTGTCTCAAGAGTTTTTACTAACATTTTCCTTAAAATAAACACCTAATTTAATCTCTCGCCAATTTGGTTTATTAACTATCAAAATCAACTAGATTTTAGAAAATACATCGTTTTAATCTTAGATAATCAATTAATCATGCACCACAGTCAATTTGTTAACTACAAACTAAATGAGTAGCTAGATGAAAGAATAATTTAGGATGTAATTCACGGTTATTTTACTTATTTTTGTAATTTTGTTAGAACAACTTGTTTACCGGTGAGTTGGACGTCACATTTTAACTCAAAACCTAATGTATTATGTTTACGCAACAATCTTCCTTTCAAGTATGAGTTCATCAATATCCAAATGAGTTGAATACCACATTCAACGTAAAATACCACATTCAACCTAAAATAATCTTAAGACATTAATTTTATCGTTCGCTTCAATTATAAAAGTTCAACCTACACTTTTCTAAACAAAGTGGGACCCTTACTCTCATGTTATGCAACAAACTGTTATGCAACAAACTAATTATTAAACTAAAAGTGATTTGTCAAAAACAAGCTACAGTGATTGTGATGAATAATTGACGGCACTGACAGAGCCAATCACGTTAATGTTTAACTGTAGCTTTCAAGGGAATCAAAGATGGCTATCATCACATTCACATCCATAAATTACACTTTTCTTTTAGATTTTTTTGCAAGACATGATTGCTAAAATCAATTTTTTTGAAAGAACAAAAACTTTGAAAAAAAACAACAAACCTTCTCAATCACTCCACCTTACGATCTGTAGTTTGCTGGGTCCACATTATTGTGGGACTTGGTTCTTTAAAGTTGCATTGCTTCTACTGTGAGGCACAAATATAAGTATTAACGTACACTAACAATAGCCTTTTTCTTTTTTGGAGTTGCCTTTGCTTAATTGAAGATTAAAGCCAAGCAATGGAGATAAAAACACAGCCTTAACTTTTGGTTAGAAATTCCCAAACAAGCATTTTGTTAAGGATAAAAAATATACTTTCACATTGCTTAAGGACCAAAGGTGTCCCCTACAGAGGACTCCATTTAAGGACCAAATTTAAGTATAATTGCTAAGGAGTTGCGACGCAATAAGCATCATGCAGCTTATTATTATAATTAGCAAAAAGTAATTCGACAAAAAAAAAAATAACCTTAGCCACTATATAATGACTCATCATTTACTTCACCAAAATTATGATACTTGTACATATGAATGCCAAAAATGCACTAGAAAGCTTTCTGTGCAGACTGTATGCTTCATCGGGTGGAGGAGTGACCCTGTGCTTCAGCATTGTCGCCCAAGGTGACTAATGCTTTGAGCAATGTTGGTTGATCGGAAATCACATCAACTGGGTTTAGAGAAGGGCAACAGAACAATAAAAACAACCAACTATTCACTAGAGTTCCAACTCGTTTTCGAGTGTAGCCTTATAAAAATTCACAAAGGCTAAAAGTTATGAGCAAATATAAGGATTTTGGGATAGTCTTGAAAATACCGCTTTTATTGGGGGAAAATATGAATATCGCACTTGAGAAAGTTATGAGCAAATATGACGACGATGATGACGATAACGATGAGTGGCCACAAAAACAATCATAATGACGGTTAGTTAAGTAAGGACATGTTACACAAATATCATTTTGGTTCATTTTGAGGCAACCCAATGTACTGTACATACATCGTGTATGCTAGCATGACTAATAATGATTCTGAAGATTAACAATTCAGTTCAGGGCAGGATGACATGAAAAACATCCAAACCCTGTTTGAAAGGATCAAAATCACCTCTGAAAGAATCAATCCAGTAAAGTTTCTAATTACAGTTAAAGTTACAAATATGAGAGGGGAAATGATCCCCATAAAGGACTCCATTTACAGGCTGAATCAAAAGTATAATTGTTAAGGAGCTGCAACGCAAACAAGCATCATGCAACTTATTATAATTAGCAAAAAATAATTGGATCAAATATAGATAACCTACATAGACACTGAGCCACTAGATAATAAATCATCATTTACTTCGCCAAATTTATGATGCTTGTACATGTCAAGCAATAGTTCTCTACAAGGGACAACAGCACCAATCTTGATGCACGCCAAAAAAGCACCGGAAAGCTTTCTGTGCAAACTGTAGGCTTCATCAGGTGGAGGAGTGAGCCTGTGCTTCAGCATTGTCGCCCCAAGGTGACTAATGCTTTGAGTAATGTTGGTTGATCGAAAATCGTATGGACCAGGTTTTGAGAATGGCAACCCTACAATAAAACCAGCTTGTACATGGGCATCTAGCATCACGTCAGATTCCATTCCAGTGAGGAACCCAAGTCTCTTGGACATCTCAATGACGCCATCATTATCCCCATTTGCACATGCTAGAACCTAATCAGTTATGCATCATAAAAAATTAACAATAATAAGAATCCATATGAATTTGCAGCTCGTCTTAAGAAAGAGGTGAAACGCAAAGCAACACTAAAACTCCTATTGTATTGAAGGTACACTCAATCAAGTACAAACAAGTCATAATACGACAACATACGGGACCGATCTGAATAAGAAAAAAGAAGGTACTAAATTCAGAGTCTATACTCTATAGTAAATGAAACTAAACGGGACCCTTAATTCTCCTTACTATATTCTTCAAAATTTAGAAAATGTCAAGCAGAACCACATCTACATAATCTTTAACCATGTTCTACTCTATATAAATATCAACTTCAGTAAAACCAATAATTTACCTTTAATAATTTTTCAAATCAGAGTCTGGCTACTTCCAGTCAAAAGAGAGTCAGCATAATGTGTTTGTTTTATTTCATATCAGAAGAAAAAGATTTAAGATAGAAGATTAAAAAAAGCAATCGAGAATAACATCTTTCACTAGCTAGCTTGAATGCTCAAATCTCAGCAAACATAAGAATTAAAAGAGAAATCAATAAACCGAAATAAAATTTTAAATATTTAGTTTCAGATACGAAAAAAAATAAAATAAAAAGGAAAGGAAAGGAACCAACCATCCTTAAATAATCATCAACAAAACTTTTGGGGAAATCCCTCGCTGCTCCAAAATCAATAAGATTGATTGTCTTTGTAGCTTCATTATATAAGAAATTACCCCAATTTGGATCAGTCTGCATTAAAAACACTTCCAAGGTTAGGAAAGACTGCAAAATCAGATTTTGAAATGCTTGGTTTTGAAGGAAAACTTCATTTTAACAATGAAAACATGAATCTACAAAACATAACAGAAAGTGAATCTGATGAACACAGGGTAGGTAGCTGTTTGAAACTATGAACAAATATGACATCATTGTGTTTATCTTTTTTAGAAACTTGGTATTTGGGAGAAAAAGAAAAAAAGTAAATTTGACTCTAGCAGTCTAAAAAGTGCAGTCCTACCAAGGCAGGAAAGTTGATTCTACCTGATGGCTCCTAGACCCGGTTAGTTATAAGAAGGGGCCTAATAAGGTCCTAATGAATAATGATCACTTATATGGGCTGATTCACCGTTTAGGAGAAGGACTAACATGTAAATAACAAATCTGTGAGATAGTATGAGGAGAGAACAAATCTGTCGGATAGTTACAGCGAGAGAAGGGGGTCCTGTGTTCCCATTTCTGTTTGGGTTATAGCTTGGGGCCACAGGAGAGCCTTGACTGAGAACATTTTTCTTACTCTATATTTACTACCTTCTTAACAGAAATATAATTTCTTAGTTAGACAGGAATTGTTCCTACCAACTGGTGTTTTCATTGAGAAACCACGGGATTTTCAGAATAAGCCAAGTTAGTGAGAAGACACACATAAGCAAACCCACACGCACACACAGGGGAAATGGAAAGAAAAGATTTTATGAGAGAGAGAGAGAGAGAACATATATGTTATACATGGCAGTTCAAAGGGAGAGAATCAGAGAACACACCCACACAATAAATGGAAGAGACAGTTAGTTGAGAGAGAGAGAGAGAGAGCAAAAATGTTGTATACGGCAGTTCAAAGGGAGAGAAGGGGTGT
>Ga0315913_1003709_pt1 | contig 18364 bp, 25 predicted proteins | sample MpolsnodulesMG_FD_207736 | JGI IMG/M metagenome (GOLD analysis project Ga0315913, IMG submission 207736) | Medicago polymorpha root nodule microbial communities from Los Angeles, California, United States - small nodules | ecosystem: Host-associated > Plants > Roots > Nodule | place: USA... | reverse complement strand
GAGACTTGTTGTTGGGTTGAATAGGTTCATGAGAAATGCTTGAAGTTGTGATTAGTGTACGCTTGAAATAAAACCTTGGAGGAGACATGAGTTTTAATTGTGTTGTCATATGTTAATTTTGTTTATGCTGCTAATGTTTATGCCTTTTGCTTGAGGAAGCGCAAAGATTCAAGTATGGGGGAGTTTGATGAGTCATAAATTAGTGTTTTTTATATATTATTTGAGTCCGTTTTATTTAGATTTTATATGTTTTTATTTCCTTTTTAGAACAATTTTACTTCAATTGCAAGTTATTTAATTTCAGGAATAAATATTTGAAAGATTGAGTCTTGGAGAAAAAGAAAGGAGATTTGGAGCTGACTCGGGTTGAAAATACGAAGATTTTGTACAAAAATATGAAGCCTACCAACCAGAGAGGTTGGTACGGCCCGTGCCTCTAGCCACATGGTCGTGCCATCAATTCATACTGCCTTTTGCTGCTTTTGCTTCTCCGACAAGCTGCCTATTTAGTTTATTTCTGACCTAAAGCCCGTAGTTTCTTGTGGAACATTCTATTGATGTATTTCTTGGGGATTAAGTAATTCTAAACTATAAATAGAGTAGCTAGCAAACATATTCAATCATATTTTGTTCTTGGAAATAATAAGTGACAATTGTTTCTTTGAATAAAAGTTCATCTTTATTTTGTTATTTACTTTTATGTTCTTCTTCTTCTTCTTCTTCTTCTTCTCTATGTCTACAATGAACATGAGTGAGTAGACTTCTTTGTCTTGGGATTGTTGGATGAGTCGAATGACCTAATCCCTATCAAACCAAGCCTCGAACCCTAATTCTATGTAAATCTATTTTCTAACCTATTTCTCCGTTCTTATAATCAATAACAAATATTAATCAATGGATCGAAAGATGAAGTTTAATAGTTGTTATTGATTCATCACAAATATCAAGCAAAAAATCAAAAGATGAAGTTTTGATATTGGAACAAGTGAATTTAGACAAGGATTGCGAAACATGAAAATAGTCTAGCAAACCTTGAGACAATATTATCGGTGGGTGAAATCATAAAGCTAGCTAGAACTTGGTATAACCCTATGGTTTCAATTGCACTTGTAACAAGGGTTCTACCAAGTTCCCAAATTCCAACCCCCTTTTGAATATTATCGGTGTATAGGAATACTCCTAGTCCAATAACATTCACAAGGAAGTTTAGTTTGAGTGTAGTATCGCGTATCAACTAAATTCAACAATGCTCTTGGTTTAGCCACCGCACTACGTCCTAAAAAGGCCAAGATGGGTTAAAGGTAACTAAAGGTCCTCGGCTTTGCGAGACACTCACATTGAAAGTAATAACGTTGACACGAATGCTCATGACAACAAGAGTACTACCTTCCATGAGGCCTCCACCAAGTAGGATTATATCACATGTAAACATCGCCCAAGAATGCTCTTGGTATGTCACTATGATTGTACCCCGTCCTATCTTATGTTTCCCTCAAGTCCGGTAGGACTTATTTCTCACCACTCACGTGAAAATAAACATGTGAGCAAGTATTTACAAGGTGTATAAGCAATAATAAAGCACAAGGATAAAGAAAGACAAGATAGGTGTAACCCACTTAGGAGATTTAATCCCCAGTGAAGTCACCATTTCTGTGCTCGATGATTTTGGATATCAAACCATTGATTGGTTTTGAACCGTAAATCTTTGAACGATTTATCTTTTATTTTTGGGAAGGGGAAAAGAGAGGAAAACCCTAAGAGATTAAGGATCTGGGGGTTGGTTTCACAAAGGGAAGGTTTTACGCACCCTAAACGACTTTGGTATTCCAAAGGAACATCTTGCCTACTTTATCTTGTGCTAAGTTATTTGCTTATTTATTGTAAATAATTGCCTAAAAATCTAAGTTTAAGAATGGGGGGAGAAGAAGCATGTTTTTGGCATTTTTTATTGATTTGGAAGGATAAGGTCCTTTGCCTACATACCCCCAAGGGGGATCAAAATCATGTAGTTCACTCTTACATAAAAAAAATCGAGTGATTGGTCGGATTAATTTTAAAGTTTTTGAAAAAGGTTTTAAATGGGTAAGATGCCGAGAAGGCATAGAAGAATAAAATGAAGTGAGGTTGATTAATTTTAATTAAAGGAAATCCAAGTCTGGTATGGATTAAGGCATGTTAAAATTTGATTAAGAAATAAAAGGAAGAAGGAGCCTCTTGGGTTAAAATCCAAGGAATTTTTTTAAGAAAATGTTTTTGAAGTCTTGCATATTTGATTTTTTTGGAAAATGATTTTTTTTTCTAAGTTAAACGCAAGCTAAAAAACCTAAGCGCAACGACGTGACTTAATAAAATAAAGCGAGAAATTTACTAAGGACGTTGGATCCCAAGCAAATCCTCAAGTTCTTGAAATTAACCTAAAATTACTAATAGTTTGATTTTAAGAAAAAATTTAAAGTCCAATAATTAACCTAATTTGTCTCTAATTCATTTCGGTCCTCGATTGCGGTCATGACATAATGCGGTAAAAATAAAGTGTGTTAGTGTCGGTGCATCTTTTATTTATGATGTTACATAGTCCTTAAATACATGTTAAAGCTTCAAGAAAATGTAAATAACAAGAAAATAAAATGCATGGATTATGTTACATCAATTCCTAAATACACACTAAAAAATTTAATGACAATAAAATAAATGACAAACGTTAAAGGGTTAAATATGTTTTTAGTCCCTATAAATATGTCAATTTTTCATTTTAGTCCCTCTAAAATTTTCCTTCAACTTTTAGTCCCTATAAAATTTTCAATCTTCACTTTTGGTCCCTCTTTTAAAGTAAACTCATATCTAGAATTAATATTTTTTAATAAAATTTTCCAGAAATATGAATTTTTATATTGTTTACGTTAAAAATTCATATTTAATTTGTGTTTTGTTAAAAAAATCTAATTTTTTAAGAATATTTTACATATTTCTGCACAATTTCATTCAAAAATACAAAAATTAAATTAAAAATAGGGACCAAATGTAGTGATTGAAAATTTTATAGGGACTAAAAGTTGAAGAAAATTTTTAGAGGGACTAAAACGAAAAGTTGACATATTTATAGGGACCAAAAACATATTTGACCCAAAATTAAATATGCATGAGATAATAATAATGTGACTATAAGATATAAATAAAAAAAGTAAATAAACAATTAAAACAAAGCAATATATTTTTTTAAAAAGAAAGAAAAAAAAGAGAAAATAAATTTTTAAGAGAAAATAGGTGTAAAGATTAAAAACAGTGGTGTGTTTAGCAAAATAGGTGTAAAGTATAACTAACACTAAACAAAATCATATGATAAAATGATGCATGATTCGAAAAAAAAATTGAATTAAAATGTATGAAAGTATAACTAACATTAATATGTAAAGAAACAGGGGGACAGTAAGCAAGTATGGGGTTCATGCAGCAAAGAGTAACAGAACAAAGGAAACAGCAAAGAAAACAAAATAGGCCCAGGCAGTTTCGGATTGGGCGTACTGGTAAACCTGCTGGATTCGGTTTGAACCAGTGGGTTAGGGTATGAGCTGAACCGGTTTGGTACAGGTATGTAAGGTTGGGCTGGTTTTAAAAAAACATTTTAACGTAAAAACCGTCTCGCCAACAAATACAACAGCAAAGCTCTCTCTCTCTCTCTCACTACAAAAATGTCGCGCCCCCCTCCCCTCAAGATCTTCATTTCTTCAATTATTCGGCGCGGTTGCCGGCCACTCTTGGGTGGCGGCGCCGCCGCCGGAGTTTATACAAACTAACCCTTTTTTTGAAAAAATAAAAAAAAGGCTAAACCACTCTTCCCTTTCTTCTCTTTTCAAATCTTAAAACAATTTTTCAAAACAAGTCACGGATTCAAGTAGATCTACAAAAGAAATTGAATTCGAAAACACAAAAAAGAAATGAACAAACCTTACCCTTCCTTATACTTGCTTCGATTTCGGTTTGAAGGACTTGTGATGGATTTCGAACTTCCTTCTGTTTCAGTTACTCTTCCTTCTTCCTTGTTTCCTTCTGGTTCAGTTTAGTTCCTTTGAAAAGTGTTGGTTATGGATTCGTATTTAGATTCAGAGAATGATGGTGGTGTTTGTGAATTGTGAGATTTCGAGAAAAACGGGTGTTGTGGTGGATCGGTTCATGTGATAAAGGGGTTACGACTTTCGAACTTGAGAGTTGTGTAGGGTTTTGTGTGTTTGATTCACGATTTTTGAGTGCTTGTGTGTGTGTGATTCACGATTTTGAGAAAAGAGAAACTACAGTATTGTTCATGATGGTGAATCAGTTTGATACTTGAGGTTTTAATTTCAAATGGTTTGTGTTGTGTTCAAGGGATTTCGAAATTATATTGGTGTTCTTGAGAATTGTTGGTAGATCTGGAAAATTTTTGTGGTTTGATCTCAAAAATGCAAGAAAAATAATAGATTAGGGTTTGTGTGTGGTTGGGTGGCTGTTGATTGATGTGACCAGTGTAATAAATGCTGCAGTATTTATACTGCATCTTTTTAGGATTTAGGTGATGATGTGTTGAAACCTGATTGGAGCAAAAACCTACAACATTGGATACCAAAAGAGGACCAATAGGATGGTGACAATATGCAAAGTCTTCCTACTCAAGGCATGTGCCACCACATTCACCTTTCCAGGATGATAACTCAACTGAAAGTCAAAATCCTTAAGATATTCCAACCACCTTCTCTGCCTCATATTCAACTCTTTCTGATCAAACAAGTACTTTAAACTCTTGTGGTCACTGAACACTTCGAACTTATAACCATACAGATAATGCCTCCAAATCTTCAACACATACACAACTGCCGCCAATTCCAAATCATGAGTCAGATAATTCTTCTCATGCACTTTCAACTGCCTCGACGCATAAGCTACAACTTGACGATTCTGCATTAACACACCACCAAGCCCCATCTTAGAAGCATCACAATACACAATAAACTATTCCTTCGGATTCAGCAAAATCAACTGCTGGAGTCAACCTCTTCTTCAACTCTTGGAAACTCTTCTCACACTTAGCATTCCAAACATACGTTTGTCCTTTCCAAGTCAACTGCGTCAATGGCAACGCCAACTTAGAGAATCCTTCAATAAACCTCCGATAATAACCTGCCAACCCAAGAAAGCTTCTAATCTCAAAAACAGACTTTGGCGATTCCCACTGTAACACTGCATCAACCTTCGACAGATCCACCGCAATACCACCCTTCGAAATTACATGACCAAGGAAATTTACTTTCCGAAACCAAAACTCACACTTCGACAACTTAGCAAACAACTTCTTCTCTTTCCAGACACGCAACACAACCCTCAGATGTTCAGCATGCTCCTCCTCTGACTTCAAATACACCAAAATATCATTTATAAACACCACCACAAAACGGTCCAGAAAAGGATGCAATATTCTATTCATATATTGCATGAAGACACCTGGTGCATTAGATACTCCAAATGGCAACACAGAGTACTCATAGTGTCCATACCTCGTTCGTAACGCGTTTTTGGATATATCTTCCGCCTTCACTCTTATCTTGTGATATCCTGATCTTAAATCAATCTTACTAAACACTTCCGCACCAACCAACTGATCCATCAAATCATCAATCCTCAGAGTGGATACCGATTCTTAATCGTCACCTAGTTCAATTGTCGATAATCCACACACAACCTCATGCTGCCATCCTTCTTCTTAACTAACAACAATGGAGTACCCTACGGCGAAACACTCGGCCTAATGAACTGCTTCTCAAGCAACTCTTCCAATTACTTCTTCAACTCACCCGACTCTGATGCAGACATCTAATACGGCGCAATTGAAATAGGACTCGTTCCTGGTACCGAATAAATTGCAACCATCATCCAACACAAAATCAACAGGAACCATAACACCAACAACAACCAACTGAGCTTCTGTACCGACACACTTGAAGCAACCTGCTACTCCCCCACTACGCTCAAACCCACCTAAAAGAACGGAACAACACAACAAGTACCGACAGTACTCCCGTACATGTCGCATACAACAGGGAAAATTACCTGGTTTTGGTCTGGACATGATCGACCAAGACTCCGATACCAACTTGTAACACCCTACTTCTATTAAAGCGATAAAACACGTGAATAATACAATATTCAAGAAATAGATGTTACATCTTCAAACAAATTAGCATGCATAAATATTTCACAACAACGTCGCAGCAGATATAAAACATATATCTCCAAAATATTCATGTCTATAAACTCAAGATACATCAATATATAAAATCTCCAATCCCGACATATGGCTAAAATCTCAACAACATAAATCAATCCATATTAACATAAAGACTGGCACCCTGGTCAGAGCCTAAACTAAGACTCCAAGAAACGATAATGGAGGTAGCTCCCGCTACCCATTCATACAAATAGGTAGGCGGTCAACCACATACCACTGGGGGTTAGCTTCACATCATCATAATCAGGTACAAATAAGCATAGGCATTCAAGGATTCATGCATAACACATATACATACTCAACATTCCTAGAATACTACTATCACACACATATAACCCCAGTTCAACATTAATCATGTTATCTTACTTCTAACATAACACATCCAGCATATTCATATCTTAAATCATCATCAAGATTAATCACTTAACAATATCAATCGATATCAAAATTACTCACCTTATTCCTCATTTAGCATAATTAACTCAACAAATACAATTCAACATTTCAAAGTACAAACAAGGAAATTATCGTCACCGAAAAGATCACCCAATCACATACATATAATTCACACTTCATCATTTCACCAAAATAAACATCACCATTTAAAATCACCAAGTGTACAAGTATAACAAAACATCATCAAGTACACAATTCAAGTTCACCAATGCACACAAACATTCATGCACATATTCAACTAAATCACATAATTCACCATTCACAACATCCACCAAACACATAAATAATTATGACTCGTGACAAATTATGCAATGCGCCTAGACACGACTCATACATGCACACGATACCATCAACTACGACAAAGTCGTCAACTCGTGATGCAACAAAAACATCATCAACGTCACCAACACGGATATAAAATCCATCACCATCAATCATGTATACAACCATTTCTAGAAATCATAAAATCACAAAATGCATCCCTCTTAAACATTTTTCATAAGAATGTCATTTTCAAAGCAAAACAAGTTCAAACTCAATGAAATCAATCATAACCATTTCTAGAAATCATAAAATCAGTATACAACCTTAACCCCACCCATTTTCCTTAAGGAAAACAAGTTTCGAAAAAACCGATGTTCTTGACGTTTTTCAAAAGTTTGAGGTATGATTCATCAAACCAAGTTCAAATCAATTCAATTGATGTTTACAGAGGTTTAAAAGCTTAATTACATTTAATCACATTAAAAGAATCAGTTTAGAATGGTCCGGTTCGACCCCAAAACCCTAAAACGACAAAAACATGAGTTGTTGTACTGAACAACTCGCCATGGCGAGTTGGACAGACCACTTCACTCGCCATGGCCACCAGTTTACTAGCCATGGCGAGCTTGGACAGTCAGCTCTCGGGAAAAACTCCATTTCCACTCCAAAACCCCAAATTTGATTCCCCACTACCCAAATTCGTCCCCAAAGTTTGTCTAAACATTTATGAATATAAAAAGGCACTCAAATCCATATAAAACTTGAATCAAAACATCATTCCATCACAAATCACCCATTTTTCATAAAACCTTCAAAAACAATTCAAATTCACACCACAACTCTATAATTATGAACACCCATTAGCATCAATCATCATCAACAACATCTCATAACAACAACAACAAAAATTAACCATGAATTCATCAACAATCCAACAAAAAAAATATCATACTTTACAAATTTTGAGCAAAATACAAATGTCGCATCATTTTTCGGAGATCAAGGCTATTTGATTAGCGTTTGACTCACTTTTTATTTCACGACTGAACATTTAATTTTTAAGGGGAAAAAAGTTCGAACTACCCCTTTGAAAAGATTTTGGGTTCGGGGGTTAGTTACATAAAGGGAAGGTATTAGCCCCCTTTATGTCCGTAGTACCTCTACGGGAACCTCTTGATTTTATTTTTTGGAAGGACGAGTGTCCTTTGCCTACGTACCCGTGAGGGATCAAAACCTCGAAGTTAGGGTAAAAATTACGTTCGATTTCTTTTGTGTTTTTTTATTAGTTTCGATAAAGGTTTTAAAATAAAAGCCAAGTGGCGAATAAGTTGGTTTGTTTTTTTTATGTTAAAGGAAAATGACTTAAAATGTATTTAAAGTTGATTGCAATTTTGATTTAAGAAAGAATAAAAAATAAAAGGATCACTTGATTTTTGAGAAAATGTTTTTGTGATTGTTTGCATTGAATTAAAGCTACACCTATCGGAGCAAGAAAATAAAAGCGTAGGCACTTTGTGGTGACGTTGGATCACCGCAAAGACCATTAACCTAAGCTAGAACGAAGATAAAAGGCATACACACACGCACACACATGTATGATTTACAGCCTAGGATACATTCTAAAGTTTACATGAAACCTATTATACATGAACCTATTATACATTCTAAGGTTTGCACGATAAAATAAAGGATGAAAAAATAAATAATTTACATCAAACCTAACCGTACATTCTAAATTCCATGCGATAAAAAAAATAAAATAAATGACATAAAATAAACATGCACATGAATGATAATAAGTTATGAAATAATAAGCCTAAATTAGATAGGAATGTATGAGAAATAAACAATAAAGATGCATGAAGAAATGATAATAAATGAAAACGGGGGGTCCAATCAAAAGGTGGGAGGGCGTGCAGATAATAAAAGATGGAGAAAAATATTGGGCTTAGTGCAAGAGAACCGAACCGGGTCGGTTTATAAGTCGGGTCGGTTGGGTTGAAGAGTGTGGGTGGGTTATGAAGTGCATAACACCAAAGGGTTAGTGACGGGCCGTCTGATTGATCAGACGGCCTGGATTCAATCATGGGATAAGAGGTCAAAGCTCCTGATCAACCATCAAGGGGGGAAGGCGCGTGGGTGCATGGTAAGACCGTACACCCACGCACACCAGACTAGGGAGCACCTATATATAGCCTGTACCCCTTATTTTTTCATTCACAACAAATTTTTCTCTCTCTACTTTCTTCTCTCTAGAAAATACGCTCTGTTCCCTCTCCTCTTGCAGTCTTCTTCTCCGACGGCAAGGTGGTGATCGGAAAGAAGTCCGACGCGGTGGCCGGCGAGTTATCGTGGCGGCGCCACCGCGCCGGAGCTAAAATCTCTCTTTATTTACTCTTTTCCTATGTATCTTACCCTCCTAATTCCGATTTCAACCTCAAAAGTTCAAAAGAACTAAGTATGACCCTAGATCTAAGGGTTTAAGAAATATTACCTCTTTTTTGTGTTCTTCGTGAATTTGGTTCTGTTACGGTACCGAGTAGATCGAATCCGTTTTTGTGCGTTGCGTTTTGGTGTGCTGGTCTAAAATTATCACTTTTTGCTTCTGTGCGTGCGTGACTGTCTGCAGGTTGTCTTCGTGTTATGCGTTTTCTGATTTGTTCGATGGATCAGTTTGTATCGTGAGACGGATTTGAATCTGTTTGTGATGATTTTGAGGGTTTGTGCGATGACCGGATTTTGGTATGGGATTTTTTTGGAATGAGTTGATAGTCTTTTTGCAGGTTTATGGGTTTTTTGATTGCAGGTTGAAACTCTGTGTATTTGTGTGTTTCGGCTTTCGAGATCGTTTTTTTTTTCTTCTGTCTTTCTCTCTGTTGTGTTGTTTGGATTGGGACAAATCTTGGACGTTGCCAGCAGGACCCTTTTTTTTGGATTTTCATGGACATTAAAATAAATAAATATAAAAGGAATAACTCAATAAAAAAAAAAACAAAATGAGATAAAATAATAAAAATAAAGATTTAAAAAAAACGAAATTAGAGTTAATTAATTAAAAAGAATTTAAATAAAAGATTGAAATTAGGACTAAAAAAAAAGATAGAGAGAAGAGGGCCCGACTCGGAACCAAAAATAAGGTATTTTAACCAAAATTCCGACTCGGAACCAAAAATAAGGTATTTTAACCAAAATTTTTACTGAAAAGTCAAAGATCGATCAGAGTCAAATAGCGATCGATCAGGGTCAAATGCCGTATGGGTCAAAATTGGTCAAAATTTGGGGTATGACAACAAAGTATTCACATATATACATCTTAAGCATGTAATTTCAACATCAACAACTTAATTATCATCAAATTCACATAATCAAACATTGCATCAAAATAAGAGCATGAATTTCACCAATTAAATTCACAATAATCACTTTTCACAATTAAGCACTTATGGGTGTTAAGTAGAAATGAGTCTAAAGAGTATAAATCTAGCTTAGGATTCACTTTATCTCCACCCTCTTGAATCTCTACCCTCTTGTAACTTCTGAAGAAGTGGCTTCTGAAGTGCTAACTTCTGAACAACCAGCTCCTTCCCTCTTTACTTCCATTGCAGCCTTTAGCAGCTCACTAGTTTCTGAAGTAGCTAAGATTTTAACTTCTTCAGCAAATTTAACCATTTTCTTTGCATCTTTTGTTGTAGTTTACATTACCAAGGTAGCTGCAGGAATTTCAATCTGACTTGTAACAGTCAAAGCTTTCTCAACAAGAGAAGCTTCTTGATCAACATTAGCTTTCTTCCTTCTTTCAACTCTTGAAACCAAATCAGATGAAGCCTCAACTTCAGCATCTTCTTGTAGCACATAGTTTGATACCTTCATCTTTCTTACACATCTCTTTTTCTTTGGAATCTTAGGATGAGCAGGTACAACTTCTGAAGTTCCAACTTAAGTTCCACCTCTGGTTCTCTTGCTCAAAATCTTAGCAGGTTCCAGTTCAGAAGCTTCTTCTTGAATGGTAGGTAGAGAAGGTTCAACAACAAAATTCAGCTTAGGTGCCTTCTTTGATTGCTTCTAAGAGGAGTACCAACCATAGTGTCTGATATTGATCTTAAGTTGATGATTTCTCCAGTCTGCTCATAGTGAGTTGTCACATATGCAGCAAGCACTTTAGGGTTATCTTCCTTTGAGATTGGAGGAAAATCAGTCATAAGATCAGACACGATCATTGACTCCTTCAAATTAGTTTCCAACGGATCAATAGTTTTTATCAAGGCCATACTTCTCAATGTATAGCCATTGATGTATTTACCAACCAATATGCACAGATGCTTATCAGAGACTAATAGAAGATTTTTGAAAGCAGCCTTGCATAAGGAATGAATCTTTTGTTCTTCTCTTGACTTTCCTTTAATGCCCAGATCATGTGATGAAATATGTATCTTGGTAGGTTTACTTTCTCAAATTTGACAAAAAAGTGTAAGAACACCCTGTGTACCAAAGATAAAGTATCTACTCCTCCTCCCTTGGGTAAGAAGCATTCTTGCATAAGCTTCTGAAGAACCTTGTGTTCTTTTTGCATGTCTCTGTATTTGTCAGAAGCATTGTGCTTGTACAAAGTATCATAGGTGGTCTGAATCCAGGAACTTGACTTCTTGTTTAAGTTCCATTGAAATTTTCCATCATCATCTCTTCTTGTTGCTCTTCCAATGATCACTTCAGTAATGGTAAGAGGAATTCCCATTACAGTGGAGCGAGTCTCAGTTGTGGTAAATTCTTGCAAACCCATTTTTGCTCTAGTCTTACCTTCCAGACTAGGGTCTATTAGAATCTTCTCTTCATATTCTTCTTCTAGCTTAGCAACATCCTTGTCGTAAATCTCTGCCCTAACCTAGAAATACTTCACTAACTCTTCATAAGTTGGTCCATTCAACATTCCAAAGTAGCCATCCAGTTGTTGATATAAAATATAGTTTGAGAGATCAACCTTGTGATGCTTCAATGACTCAAAATCAATTGGGTTTTCAACTTGAACATCCAACTCATCTTCTGTTATCTTCCTAGTTCTGCCTTTGATTTGATAAGATTCACCAGAATCTATTTGCATGGGGAGAGCTTGACTAGAACTTGATGATGCCATGATGGTTGATGAAGATTTTAGGGTTCTAAGGTGATTGATTTGAAAAAGACGAGTTTTTAGAGTAATTGCTCAAAAACGGAAAGTGTTGGGAGTGTTTGTGGGAAGTGTGGTAGTATGTCTCATTGTTTTTAGTAAAACGTTTGCAATTCAGACAAAAGACAAACAAACATAAACATTAATGACTTAGGGGCGTGAGATAGTACATTCCAAGCTAAAATTCATCATTGCCCTCTTAAGTTATGAACCAATACAAATAAACCGTGTCAGAGGTTCTCAGAGTAACTACCATGCTAGTGGGACAATTGTCACTAAAAATTAACTTCCAACATTTCCACTAACACTACTATCAGAAGCAAGAAGCCCAGACTCTGGAGTTCAGATGTTGATGTCATTAGAAGCACATTTTCCTCAGAACCTTAGTGAAGAGCTTCTATGGACTATAGCTTCTGAACAACTTCAGAACCTAAATTCCTATTTAGAGGCAAGCATTTAATCAGACATAAAGTGCATGTTCAAATTTTTATTTATAAAATCAAATCTTTCAACAATTAAAGGCTTGGTAAATATATCAGCCCATTGATGTTCAGTATCAATGAATTGTATAACCAAAATTCCTTTTTGAACATAGTCTCTAATAAAGTGGTGTTTGATTTCAATATGTTTGGCTCTAGAATGTAGAATTGGATTCTTTGACAAACAAATAACAGCAGTATTATCACAATAAATGGGAATATTGTTAGCATTAATCTGATAATCCTCCAACTGATGTTTCATCCAAAGTAGTTGTGTACAACAACTTGAAGCTAAGATGTACTCTGCTTCTGCTGTAGACATAACAATTGTTGCTTGTCTTTTACTAGCCCAGGATATCAGATTCTCACCAAGAAACTGACAGTTTCCACCGGTTGATTTTTTTTCAATCCTGTCACCAGAATCAGCATCACAAAATCTAACCAACTTATAATCTAAGAATTTTCAATAAAGGAGTCCAAGATTAGTTGTTCATTTCAAATATCTAAAGATTCTCTTAACATCAGTTAAATGAGATTCTCTAGGATCTGATTGGAATCTTGCACACAAGCATACACTGAATAAAATATTAGGTCTAGATGCAGTGAGATATAACAAAGAACCTATCATACCTCTATACAGCTTCTGGTCCACCTTTGTTCATGTATCTTATTTGCTTAAGGTGGAGGTTGGATGCATTGGTGTGTTCATCTCTTTACATTCCTCAAGTTTGAACTTCTTCAGAAGCTCCTTAGTATACTTTGTCTGATGAACATACACTCCATCTTTGCACTAGTTAATTTGAATTCCAAGGAAGAATTTCAATTCTCCCATCATGCTCATTTCAAATTCATCATGCATTAACTTAGAAAATTCCTTGCAAAGAGATGCATTAATAGAAGCAAATATTATATCATCAACATAATTCTTCACAACAAGAATATCTTTCTCAAGAGTTCTTCTAAAGAGTGTTGTGTCAACCTGACCTCTTTTAAAATCATTTTCAATTAAGAAATTACTTAGTCTATCATACCAGACTCTAGGAGCTTGTTTCAGACCATATAGTGATTTCTTAAGTTTATAAACATGGTCAGGATACTTCAGATCCTCAAAACCTAGAGGTTGCTTAACATACACTTCTTCAGATATCACTCCATTGAGAAATGCACTCTTAACATCCATTTGATATAATCTGACGCCATGATTAACTACATAGGATAGAAGTAACCTGATTGCTTCCAATCTTGCAACTGGAGCAAATATTTCAGTATAATCAATGTCTTCTTGTTGACTGTAACCTTGAGCAACAAGTCTGACTTATTTTCTAACAACTTCTCCTTGTTCGTTCCGCTTGTTTCTGAATACCCATTTTGTTCCAATAATGTTCTTGTGTTGATGCTTGGGTACCAAATCCCACACATCATTTCTTTGAAATTGATTGAGTTCTTCTTGCATAGCTAGTATCCATCCATCATCTGAAAGTGCTTCATCAACAGTAGCAGGCTCTATCACTAATAAAAATCCCATCATAGACTCTTCTTGTCTAAAATATGATCTTGTTCTTCTAGGACTCTCTTTGTTTCCAATGATTAGATCCTCAGCGTGTGAAGACTTGTACTTGAATGTATTCTTGGATTGATTAGCTTGTCGAGAACCATCTTGAGCTTCATCAGAAGCTACTTCATTTTGAGCTTCTGGAGTGGGTTCAACTTCTAGACTTTCTTCAGACTCTTGAGTCTGATCAGGTTCTGAAGTATCTTCAGGTACCTGTATATCTGCAAAACTTTCACCGTGCTCTGGAGTATTACTTCCAGGCTCATTGTCATCAAATTTGATGTGCATTGATTCTTCAACACATTGTGTTTATGAATTATACACTCTGTATGCCTTTGTCCTTTTAGAGTAACCTAAGAAGATTCTTGTTTGGGCCTTGACATCAAATTTCTTTCGGTAGACTTTATTATTTAGAATGTAACAGGTACATCCAAATTGATGAAAGTAAGAGATATTGGGTCTCCTTCCCTTAAAAAGTTCATATGTTGTTTTCTCCAAGATAGGTTTAATATAGATTCTATTTTGGACATAACATGTTGTATTCACTGTTTCTTCCCAGAAATGTTTAGCCAAATTATTTTCATGAATCATGGTTCTAGCCATTTCTTGTAAAGTTCTATTCTTTCTCTCTACAACCCATTTTGTTGTGGAGTTCTAGGAGAAGAGAATTTATGGACAATTCCATGTTTTTCACAAAAAGTTTCAACTGGATCATTTTCAAATTCTCCGCCATGATCACTTCTGACCTTTAAAATTTTCATTTCTTTTTCAGACTGTATTTGAGTGCAGAAACTGTTGAACACATCATATGCATTATCTTTACTTCTCAGGAATTTAACCCAAGTCTATCTGCTGTAATCATCAACAATGACTAATCCATATTTACTTCCATATAAAGATGCAGTGTTAACTGGTCCAAACAAATCAATATGGAGTAATTCTAAGGGTCTGGAGGTTGATAGAATGTCTTTTCTTTTAAAAGATGATTTCACAATTTTCCCTTTCTGACATGCACCACAAAGTGCATCTGAATGATAGTCTATGTTTGGTAAGCCTCTGACAAGTTGTAACTTACTAAGCTTAGAGATTAATCTCCAGTTACCATGTCCCAACCTTCTGTGCCACACCCATTTATTATCATTCACTGATAGAAAGCAAACTACCTTCTGATCAACCAATTCAAAAAAGTTAATTTTATAGACATTGTATATCCTCTTTCCCTTAAATATTATGGAGTTATCATTTTTGTTGACTACTGTGCAGTTGGTCTTATCAAACATCACATCATAACAATTATCACAAAACTGACTGATACTAAGAAGGCTATGTGTAAGACCATCTACCAACCAACATTATTAATAGAGATAGAGGAGTTACCAATAGTTTCTGTACCAATAATCTTGCCAGTTTGGTTGCCTCTAAATTTCACATTTCCTCCCTCTTTCATTGTTAGGGTAAGGAACATAGACTTCTCTTCTGTCATATGCCTTGAGAAACCCCTGTCTAGGTGCCATGATCTTTGTTTTTCCTTTGCTCTTAGGCATATCTGTAACATTGACAATTTCATATTTAGGTACCCATATCTTTATGGGTCCTTTGAGGTTAGTACTGGAAGTTTTACTCTTCTTCTTTTGTACCTGGTGTTGAAAGTTTGGTGGCTTCTGTTCACTTAATACCTTAGGTTTAACACCTTTTGGTTTTGGTACCCAAGAAGAAACAATTGTTTTCCTCCTTTGAAACTTAAATTTTAAGATACCAGACTCTGAGTTCATCAAACTCTGAGGTATAGGTTCTGATCTCTTCAGAATCTTAAACTTTGGAGTCTTAGATTCAGAGTTGGTCATTGCCTTAGACTTAGAGTTCTTTGACTTTGAAACAATCTTAGTCTTAGAGCTAGAAGCTTCAGGTTATGACAAAACAACAGTTTCAGACTTAGCACCTTCAGGCACAAAGAAAGTTTTCAATCCTTCCTTAATGCATTCACAACATGCTTTGAGATTGATTTCATTAGGTTTCCCTTCTGAGAATCCAATCCCTTTACCATTGTTCTTGTAAATGTTATAAATCATAGAAGCTACTTTGCTTCTGTCAATGCCAGATATAATAAAATCATCAAGAGCAATTTCATGTTTACTTAAATGTTTCCCATCACACTTTTCTCATAGCTTCTGACAAAGATACTTGAGTTTTTCTTCATAAGTTTTACAAATGAACTCAAAACCTCTATGTCCTTCCTCATAAGCTTTTAGATCCAATAGAGTCTTTTCTTGTTGTTACATTAAATCAACATATTTATCTTTTAAATCTGTCAACTCATTGGTTTTGTGTTCAAAGTATGTGAAAAGCTCTTTAAGTGACTCAATAAGTTCATCTATGGGAATTTTAGAATATACCTCATTTTCATCTTCAGAGTCTGATTCAGGTTCAGCTTCTGAAGTCACTGTAGTCACTAACCTCATAGCTACAATTGCTTCATCTTTGGCTTCTTCCTTGTCAGACAAAGATTCATTATCTAAATCTTTCTAGGTTGCTATTAAACTCTGCTTAATCTGTTTCCTGAACTTGCTTGACTTGAAAGTTGGTTTCTTTGACTTCTCCTTTGATTTTTCCTTCTGAAGATCAGGGCAGTCAGCAATGAAATTTCCAGGCTTCTTACAGTTGAAGCAACCCTTCTAATCTTCCTTCTTGGAGCTTTTGTTACCACTTCTTCTGCTCAAAAACTTCTTGTTCTTCTTAGCCAGATATTGAAGCTTGTTGGTAAGCATAACCATCTTCTCAACAACAGCAGGGTCTTCATCAGAATCTCCATCAAGGGATTCATCTTCAGACTCAATAACTTTGAGAGCTTTTGAGGACTTTCCTTTAGATGGAAGAGTAATAGATTTAGTCTTCTTCGCAGACTCATGTTTATTAAGAATCATCTCATGAACCTTGAGAGAGCTCATAAGATCTTCAACACTTAGAGTATTTAAATCCTTAGCTTCCTTAATAGAAGTAACCTTAGGTCTCCATCTAGCAGGTAAGCTTCTAAGATTCTTGCTCACATGATCAGAAACTACATAGCTTTTCTTCAATATTTGAAGTCTAGAGACTAGAGTCTGAAATCTTGAGTACATTTCCTCAATACTTTCATCATCTTTCATCTTGAACAACTAATACTGATGAACAAATATGGTAGCCTTTGCTTCTCTAACCTTCTTACTACCTTCATAGTTTACACAAAGTGAAGCAAACATTGTCTTTGCAGTAGATTTGTCACTCATCTTCATGTACTCTGTGCGAGGTATAGAAGCAACAAGAATTCCTCTAATCTTGTGATGTTTCTTGTAAAGCTTCTTCTGAGCAGGAGTGTGTTTCTTTCTATCAATAGCAGCTCCTTCTTCATCAAGGGCCAAGTCACCAACACCATCTTTAAGAATATCTCATAGTTCATCATTTAATCCCATGATGTGACTATACATATTGGTTTTCCACCAGGAAAATTCTTCAGGATTTCCATTAAACCTTGGAGCTTTGCTGGAGTCAAACTTCTTATCATCAGAAGTACCATAATCATAATAATATGAATTGTTATTCTGACTAGAACTATTACTATTAGCAGATGCCATGTTTTTCTCATATCTTTATCTGTTACACTATTAACTGCTTAAGACAGCAGACAAAGGCTCTAGATACCAATTAAAGGTGAGAAAAACACAAGAATACAGGGTTGAATTGTGTTTTCTTTTTCTTCTTCTAAAACTGAATTCACTGTTCAGAACCTGATAGAGTTCAGCCTCTGAAGTAGTGTTCAGAGTCTAGTTGCAGCGGATAAGTAGAGAGAGAGAGAGAGAGAAAAGACACAATGCAATTTATAGTTGTTCCTTCCACAATCCGGAAGTAGTCCACTCCCTCTTGCACTTCCAAGGAGAGTTCACTAAAATCAATATATGATTACAACTGCTCAAGCCTATAAGCAAGAGACTTCAAACTACTCAAGCACAACTGCAAAGGATTTCCTATGCTCAAGCACAACTGCAAGAGACTTCCTATGCTCAAGCACAACTGCAAGAGACTTCTATTCAAACAGAATTACAAAGAAAATTGTTTGAGGTTGAACACTTGATATACAATCAGTGGTGTTCACAATACAAATCAGATACAGACTCTTAAGACTCTAGAATTTCTAAGATATGAAAGTTGTTAAGAAATTCTAA
>Ga0315913_1003705_pt1 | contig 18379 bp, 5 predicted proteins | sample MpolsnodulesMG_FD_207736 | JGI IMG/M metagenome (GOLD analysis project Ga0315913, IMG submission 207736) | Medicago polymorpha root nodule microbial communities from Los Angeles, California, United States - small nodules | ecosystem: Host-associated > Plants > Roots > Nodule | place: USA... | reverse complement strand
GGTGATGATGGATGTGTGCGCCAAATGAGTGTGTGTTTGTTTTGTTTTTTCTCTTTTTTGTTTTTTTGTTGATTTTTAATTACTAGTATTAGATCCCTTTGATTTTCATTATGATTTGATTCCTCGTAATTGTAAACACACACATCATTATTTAAATGTTGTTTTTTTAATAGACGAAATGACAAAGTCATCGTAAAACTCACACACAAAGTAGATGTGTTAGGGTTCGAACCACGATCATGTCATCCGGCTTAACAATTTTAATATTTTTGACGGTTGAGCTAGTACTTATGGGACATCATTATTTAAATATTTATCCGGTATGTATTTGATATACTTTATGAACCAAATAAATCAATTTGTCTTTTATAAAAAGGATCTGAGCGAGTAACAAACAAAGAATTAATCCATGTAAGTGGCAAGTTACTTCAACCCTTTAAGTATGTGGTTGTCGATCTAATTACTAAGTTATGTGTATGAAAAAAAATCAACTTGAAAGATGAGAACTCGCCATGTGTATTCCACAAATTTTTTAAGGAAATAATTTTGTATCAATATCATGATAATCTAAAAATATTTTTTGTATAATAAATTGGATATTTTTGTCCCCGTGAAAATGGCTCGATTGAGATGGACGTGAGTTTGAGTTTAAATCTCAAATCTCAATGTATTCAACTTGAATGATGAAATTCTAATTGTTGGAAAATAATGGATGAAATTATTTTCCAACAATTTGAAGGCTTTCTTTTTAAAAAATATTTATGACACTACATCTCTTCTTTGATAAAATTGATATGATTCTTACATCTTAAAAATGAAATTCACACAAAGTGAGTGGATCTACATGAATTTTACACAATAAATGAGTTAATATTATAGAGAGTGTTCATAGCATTTATTTAGATTCTAATTTTCTAGAAGAAAAAAGTCACATCTTTTTTCATATTTATCTCACAATACTCTACAAGTCGATGTAACAAAAAAATCTACAGATAGAATGGTGATCACCTACGGACCAATTTCATGCAATACGTAGTCAATTGTTAATTTGAAATTAGATGGTTTATATCACAGACTCATAACCATTGTTAATTGTCAATCTATATCAAAAAGTAGAAGGTCGTAACTATGTCACACGGTTACAACAAGGAATCCAATATTCCATGTAAGTTAGTATTTTAGTTTAGGGAAAAAATTGTTGTTTGACAATATCAGTATTAGTTTTATTTTTCTACTATACTTTAGCTATTTACTACTCAAACATTTTCTATATCAAAAAGTAGAAGATCGTAACTATGTCACACGGTTACAACAAGGAATTCAATATTCCATATAAGTTAGTATTTTAATTTAGGAAAAGAAATTATGTCGTTTTACAATATCATTATTAGTTTTATTTTTCTACTAAAATGTTTGAGTAGTAAATATCATTATTAGTTTTATTTTTCTACTATACTTTTAGCTATTTACTACTCAAACATTTTCTAACTTTTGTAATGTAATTTTATAAAATGAAATTTCTTGTAATTTTAAAAGTATAATTTATCTTTCTTAAACTATTAATGAAGGAAAGTTTGTAAAATAATTTATAACTTCTTTTTATCATATAAAATTATACGTTTCTTAATCGTGTGTCAAAGTGACTTAAATTTTGAAAAAGATGATTGAAGCAATTCAAATTTCTCATTAAGTACACTTAATTAAAACACAACACATGCAACAAATTTCTCCTCCACGTGAATAGTATTAGTTAAGTTACTAGAGATTTTTTATTGACTTAAGTTACTAGAGATTTGAGTCCTCCCATATTAACGTGAATATATTGTTTTAAATTTTTTTATAAATTATTGTTTAAAGATATGTTGCCACTTGTGCCAATATAATTTCTATAATGTTTTTTATTTTACAAAACAAGGAAAGAAACAAAGGGGCTCCCGAAGCTCATCATGTGCTCGATGATGTTTTCATTTGAGTTTGCATTTTGATGATAAAGTATTGGTCCGTATTGGAGTTTTGTGTTTTTGTTACTATGGGATATGTGTGTGTGGATTATAATGTGATGCAATTTATAGTAATTCCAAATTTTAAGCTTTAAAAAAAAAGCCTTTATATGAATTTATGTTATATATTTTTGCAATTTTGTATGTGTCTTTTTGTGTAGGTTCGAATTTCTTTTATTGACCGTCCGTTGCATAGAGTTATTGTTTTTTAGAATAAATCCGATGTATAGAGTTGAATCCACTAGCATTATCAACACAATCATATAAATTGGTTGGAATTAACACAACCCCACAAAACTGATTTGTGAGGTGAGGATTGTCTTCATTTATAAACATATGTTCATATCATCTTTGGTCCAATTGATCTTGTAAGAGGCTCTGATACCATCTTATAAATCATAGTTGGGTCTAACACAACCCTACAAAACCAGTTTTTTAGGTGTTGATTGCCCCTACTTATAAATACGTGTTCATATCATCTTTTGTCTTATGTGAGACTCGGTCCATTGGATCACGGAAGAGGCTCTGATACCATCTTAGAATTCATGTTTGGGCCTAACACAACCCCACAAAACGGTTTATGAAGTGAGGATTGTCCTCACTTATAAACACATGTTCAAGTCATATTTTATCCGATGTTAGACTCTTTAACATGCTGCATCACAATCAACACAATTAGGCTTGGTTTTGGACATAAATGGTGGGTGGCTCAATGGATCTTAGAGAAGACTCTGATACCATCTTAGAAATTGTGGTTAGGTCTAACATAACCTCACAAAACCGATTTGTGAGGTGAGGGTTGCCCTCACATATAAACACATGTTCAGGCCATCTTTTGAAATCAATCTGTGAATTTTATTGATAATGATCAAGAGTTTATATACAGTTACAATAAGTAGATTCAAACCTAAGAGAGTGATTACAAAATAATTACCAACATAATTACAAAAAGTCAAACATTCTATCATACCCCGGGAGGTACACATACGCTTAGACTGGTTTGGAAATCATCAAAAAGAACTCGAGGTAGGCCTTTGGCGAAGATGTCAGCAATCTGGTGACGAGAAGGAACGTGAAAGACATGTGCCTGGCCACGTGCGACCTTTTCCTGAACAAAGTGAATGTTCATCTCAATTTGTTTAGTGCACCTGATGTTGCACAGGATTACCAGTAGGCATGGCAGCAAAACCCGTGCCCGTGGGTACCTGCCCAAACCAAACCTGATTTGAAGGGTTTTCTCCATATTGACTGGGTTTGGGTATGGGTTTGAGTTTCCCCCGATTATAAGACATGGGTACGGGACAGGTAACGAGGAAATAAACACATATGATAAATAAATAAAATAATTCTAGCGAGAAACGGGTTGTTACATTAATCCTTTTTATAAATAAATCAAATGTTCTATTTAAAAAAATTACTACAAATTAGGCTTTTAAATAGGCTAATAGGTCAGACCGGACTTTTAAAAAGGTCAGACCAGACTAAAAATAAAGCCTATGACAAGTTAATAGGTCAGACTTAGACTTTAATTTTTTTCAACTAAGTCTGGCTTATTTAAGTAAAGCCCGACCTATTCTCACCCCTGTTGTAACACTAGTACTTTTGATATCCGATTTGCATCCGACAAAATTAGAATTGGAGAAACCTGGTAAGCAACAAGCACTTTCTTTCAGATACTTTAAACCAAAATTTGATCTCCCACTTAAGTATCATAAAATCCTTTTCACAATTTTTAAGCAAAATTCCTTGAGATATACTTGATATTTAGCACACATACATAATATCGGGTCTACTTACCATTAAAATGTAACAAAAGAACCTTCATATACTCAACAACTATTGTCAACCACCAGACATTGTAGCATCGCTCTAGCCATCTCTTATGATCGTGTGCCGATCAATTTACAAATCCATCCTTTATATATATATATATATATATATATATATATATTTGACCAACAATCCATCCTTTATATTGTAAATGATAATGTGCATTTTTTTAATTAAAACTAGAAATTCTCTCCCATAATAGTAACATTGAGAGTTCCCCAAATATGCTCCAATAAATACCCCTTCCTCTCAAGGACAAAGTCGTGCCCTAGCCCCAGGCCAAGGAGCAGGGAATGCAAATGCATGATTGCATGTGCTCTCATAATTTTCATCCTCAGATTTTGTTTCCTTTATCTTTCATTTTCTCTTTTCCCTATATATGCAACAAAAAAATAAAACAATGAATTTCCACAAAGAGTGCTACTATATGTTTTCATTTCGGTGTAACCAAAAAAAAAATATGTTTTCATTTTGAAGCTAATTCAAGTACTATAGTTTTTGAAAGATATGACGACATCGTTGAACATCTACATAATGACATAATCACTACAACATAATTAACTACGTAGTTGACAATACTAAGTACGTTTCTATATAAAAACAAAAAACATAAAAAAAAAATTAGTCAAAAAAATTGATGTATTCTGTTTATAAAACTTGGTTTAAATCTTTCAAATTTATTTGAGTGGATCGAATTTTGTTAACTTAATTTTTTATTTTGTGTTATGTAATTCAGAATTTGGTCGTGAAGTAAATATAATCTGATCAAGAATTATTTTTTTAGGTGTTGAACTCGGATTCTCTCAAACGATTCATCACTTGATGGAGCTCATTAACCAAGTGATCTCAATCAATTGATTTTATTTTTTTTCTTATATATAATTCTAGATGGAGGGACATTTAGTTGTGTTCACATGTCGGGTTCGTTAATCAACCCAATCAAATGACAGAAGTTTGAGTTTGATCAAAAATCTATATTTTCATGTCAAATACGAATCAATTCAATCCGGTGATGAGCGAGATAGTTAAGATCAGGTCATGTCACATGATATTTTCATTTAATTTCAAAATGGTAAATTTTATAACTTAAATTTTTAGCACTTGAATTAAATCAAAACAAATTTTTAGCACTTGAATTAAATCAAAACACAACCAGAACAACAGATAAAAAACTTAAACTACCTTAACAACAATAAAATCGTAACCTTTTTGAATAGGTCAACTTCGCATAATTAGAATTATAAATGTATTACCTAAACCAAATCACATCTGCTTTGATTGAGTTGGACTCGAACTTAAATGATTTCAAATAAAACACGGGTTAAATTGTTTGGATCACAAAGTTGAATAGGTCGACTTGAACTCGTGAACGCTCCTACTTACTCTCTCTCCGGTCCTATTTATAAGAGAAAGTTGAGTCAACAAAAGTTGATGTATCTGGACTGAATTTTTAACCAAATACATCAACTTTTGTTGACCCAAATTTCTCTTATAAATAAAACCACCTTATATTTTTTTAAAACTTTATCTTTTAAGAGAGAAAATATTAGTTCATTTTACCACATTAGTATTTATTTCTAGTTACATAAAAAATATACAATTATTTTAAAAAAATAAAGATAAAAATTGAATAAGTAAATTATTTTTAACAAAAGCTAGAGGTAGTAGTTACCTACGTTAAATTTTACAAAAGAAACATAAAATAAAACCTACATTTAATTTCCAACAAGCACCAGTGGTCTAGTGGTAGAATAGTACCCTGCCACGGTACAGACCCGGGTTCGATTCCCGGCTGGTGCATTTATTTTAATTTTCTTTTTGTTTACTTCTACGCAATATTTGTACTCCCTCCGTCCCAAAATTATAAGCAATAAAAACTTATTTTCTTTATCCCAAATTATTTTTTTCAAAGAAAAATTAAATGAAAAGTGCATTCTATTTACTCTATTTTTCACTTTCTCTATAATCGACTACCAATGAAAATTGTTTTTACATCTTCCTATAAAACTTATTTCAAAGATAACACTACTACATTGCAATTTCGTGAAGGAAAATATGCTATTTTATTTTCTGACAACTAGAGAAAAATATGCTACAAATGTATTTGATTAGGACGGTTGATATTTTTTTTGTCAACCGATTATCTGATGTCTATAACAGCATAGACTAATCTTTTGAATTGGGTATGATCTCTAGTAAAGTTTTCTCTCAAGAGAATTTAATACTACTATATTTTCAAGGTTGAATTCGAATTTGAATTTAAAACATATGTTTAAGCCGAAAGAAATCTCTTATCATCTCATCCCAATGTTTGTTTAGGGATAGACATTTGATAATTATAATTTAACACATGTATTATTGTTTACAGGATCGTATGAAGTTGCATGCTAACGAAAAATATTGATTTTAAAATTCACGTCAATTTGTACAGGATAGTTTTCAACACCTACAACTGGTTGTGAAGGGCTGAAAATATGAATGTGAAATTGACCCATCACCACTTCTTTTATCAACAATTGCAGGTGAAAAGCTTCAATCTCCAATCCAAAATTTTGTATTATTTTGAACCTTTGTTTTGGTAGAAATATTTCTGTAAAGTAAATTATAATTGTTCTATCTTGCACTAAACAAACAGACACAAAAGATTAAAATTGAGTATTCATTCAATCTAAAACTTTGTATTCTTTTTTAATATTTGTTTTGGAGGAAATATTTTTATATAAAGTAATTTATAATTGTTCTATACACTACTCAAACAGACGCAAGTTTAAAATTAAGTATAGATTTGTGATTTTTTTTCTTTTTACCAGCCTTGGTGATTTGTTAGGAAATTCGTGTTACATCTTTACCTAATTTGACAACATATTTTGCTAGTCTACACTATTTTTGGTATGATCCTTATTTTTGCCAAGAATTTGGCTTCAGTAATGAAAGTTTTAATTATAAAATATAAACCAGAACTGAGATTCAATAATGACCAGTAACCCGTTCTGCAATGTGTACAATACCTATACTTCTCTTACCTAAATAGCAGAAAGAAACTGGTTACTAATTTTATTATTAAAAATAAAATGACGACCCATTTTAGTGATAAAGACCTTTGCAGTAATCACAAAAAATTCAAGTCTCTTGACCAAAAATGAAATTTGCTTCATTTAACTATTTTACATACCCAACTCCAAAAATTAATAACTATTAAAATTTGGCTTATGTTCCTTAATTTTATTTTATTTTTGACAAAAATAAATGATATTCATTCATTCAAATTGATAGAGTACATCGATACAATGCAAATCCAAATTCGCTAAAAACAAAAAGGATGAATCTGTGAACAAACTCACATCATCCATGTTAATAGCATAAAACGGCAAAGTACTTATGCGTACAAATATGACTATTTATGTCTCCGGATCTGCAACGTTGACGATGCCAAAATCATTGTCATTGATCGGATCTGCACCTTCTCAAAGCTAATCTTTCAACCCGAATCAAATAAACACCGCACTAAGACGAGAAATTAAAAACACACTGCACAAAGACGGGAAATCAAAACAAATAGAGTCGTTAAAAGATGACGAAATCACAAAAACAAACGAAAGAAAACAGAAAATATGTGAAATCACTTATTCAATTAGGATAGAAGGAAAAACAATTCAGAGAGGTGATTTTTGGGTCAAAATTGACCCTAAATCACCCCTCTGAAAAGAAGAAGAAGAAAGGGGGTGACGGCTAGGGTTTGAGAAGAAGAGAGGAGAGAGAGGAAGAAAGGGGAGGATTATGTTCCTTAATTTTAGTTAAGTATTAAAATTAAAGTATGCACTGGCTTATGTTCCTTAATTTTAGTTAAGTATTAAAATTAAGTTATGCGCACGTTGGAGGAGGACAAATAATTGTTTGACCACAAACCCAAATAAAATATGTTTTTTTTTTGTGGTGGCCTAGGTTCGAACTCCAGACCTTGCATATATTATGCATTGTCCATACCAACTGAGATGTTTTAAACACACTCAAAGAGATACAAAATTTAAAGAAAAAAGAATTAAATGATGCGATTAAATTATTTTTATTTAATTTTTTCATTTGTTTATGTCCAAATATTTTTTATTTGAGTTATAGCTATGTAAGACTTGCTCGCATAAGGGTTTACTTATCAATTGAAACATAGTTATTTTATTCAATGATTTTAGTACAAGGGTGACAAATCTTACAAAGAAACATATATGACAAATTCATACAACATGATCTCAGAATAAAATTATTTCATAACCATCACTGATAGTGTGAATCATGCATTTTCATTTCTCCTTTGATTTCTGAGGCTATGAATAACCTGCCTCAAAATAAACATCTCTACAAGCACTTACAAAAAAAGAATTTAAATGAATCCAAGTATAAATGAATTTTTCTAATGATAATATCTCAAAATGAAATTAACTTTCTAAAATGTTATCTGATCAACTTTTCCATAACACCTATAAAGCTCATTTTAAGAAAATTGAAAGGAAACCGGATTAAGATAACTGAAAAACTATGAAGCACAAACTCGGACAACGGAGAACGCGTCGACACCAATAATAATTTAAGAAAATGATATAATTTAATGTAAGCATATGTGTCAGTGTCGTATCGGACACAATACGTATCTGACACCATGATACACCTAATCATGTGGCTGAAAAATAGTATTATTGATTGAAATCGAAAATTACAGTAGAATGGTAAGTTCTACTGCCAGAGTTAAGCCTCTCTCAGAGAAGAGATGACTCTCTAAGCCAAACCAAATGATTCTAACAGAAAATATCTGAATGATCCCCTCTCCTCTCTCTTTCACCCCCTTACAATAGAATGAGTCACACAATTTACTCACCCTTCTCCCTCTGCCATGCCACCTTTACCTCTTATTTCCTATATTTGATACATCACTCTCCACGTATGGGCTTGTGCAAACAATTAGTTAACTGTCCATTAGGCTAATAAAAGAGAAATGGTAGCAACACACTTTTTAACACACACTTTTCAACACACTCTTTTTGATTGGTTAAAATTCACATGGGACCCACAAAAAGTATTTAGGACCCACATGATTTGGTGGGACCCATGTGAATTTTAACTAATCAAAAGGAGTGTGTTGAAAAGTGTGTGTTAGAAGGTGTCTTGCTAGCATTCCTCCTAATAAAAAATCCTAAAAGCTAATCAAAACAAGACCATAATATGTCGACATTTAACAAATGGGGAGAGAATGACAAATTTTCCATTAATTTACGAATGCGAAAATTTATAAAATAGCATGTCATAACAAAAGATAGAACACTGACATTATTTGATTCATGAAGCCGACCCCACTTAGTGATAAAAGGCTTAGCTGTTGTTGTTATATTTGTCATAACAACCTAGACCCCATTAATTTACGAATGCGAAAATTTATAAAATAGCATTTGTCATAACAACCGATAGAATACTGACATTATTTGATTCATGAAGCCGACCCCACTTAGCAATAAAAAGCTTAGCTGCTGTTGTTATATTTGTCATAACAACCTAGATCATCTAGGCAAACCCTACAACTATTTCAAGTACACAATCTTAAATGATATGTTTAGAACTAAATCAAATGAAGATGCTTATTCAATATAATTGAAGGTTTGCTCAACAAAAAAAAAAATGATTGAAGGTGTTAGATATAACTGAAACTGAAACAACTAAAGCAAATCATATTAGCAAAACATCGATGTATCCATTAAATGATAATAAATTAATAATACAATGTTTAATTTGCCTAGCGCAGCAAAGGACAAAACTTGGAAAAAGATCCATGAAATTGAAGTAAATTTCTCTTGAAAACTATGTTGACAAACAAAAATAAAATAATTCGATACCAAAGTTTGATCTGAAGTGGCTATGAGCAACAACTTGGTCTTTACAGAAATGATATGATTCGTCACACCGTCGCACTGCCAATGTTTACTCATTCTCTCAATTTTTCAACGCAAGTAGCTATAATTACCAATCACTCTTGAATTTCCCCTTCTTCTAATTCCTCTGGCATGGGGAACTCCTCAATGACACGGCGAAAATCTATTTCGTTTACATCTTTCTCGGCAAATTCATTATCAAAATTGAGAAAGTCTTCAGGATTCAAGTGAGACATAAGATCAGAATAGGCATCGTCCATAAAATCTTCATCGAAGTCAAATGGCACATCTTCAGACAATTTTTCTAGTTCCTTGTCTATCAGAGATGCAGGTGAAAGATTACCCTCATTGTCCTCTTCAAACACTAGTTTATCTAATGAATCATTTGGTACATTCTCAGAATTCGTATTTTCGGTAACCACTTGATGTGATGAACTTGATTCAACGTGCTTCATGAGATCAAAAACCTTAGGATCATCAGAGTTGTTGTCATCTTCTATCACTTCTTCCCGAAATGATACACCTTCCGGACTAAGGTTAACCTCAAAATCTTTCGGAAGTGATTTAGGTAAACTCGGATTGACCTTCTTAATAACTTCGAAATTGATACTGTGAGACGGCAAGAAAACAAAGACAACAGGATACTCCAAAATGACTACGTTTCCCAATTGTTGTTTAATTGGTGCATTCATATCCAACTCTTTGAAGGGTGACTTGGGACCCTGTATTACCACGAAGAAGAAGAAATTTATAACAAAAAAAAAGTAAAATCTTGATGTAGCCAATCAACGACCCAAGAGTCTGCCAGCTTTTATACCAGATTTCTACCACATAAAGGTACTCCCTCAGTTCATATATAGTCATCGGTTACAAATTATTTACACATATCAATAAAACCAATAAATTTTGTCACTTTTGATAGAAATACTAATTTGTTTCCCATAATACCCTTAACTATTTATTATCACTTTCCACCTGTTTTCTCTCTTCAATAATTAGTTAATAGTATATTGACAAAACAATAGTTAATGTTGCATTGAACTTCGAAAATGACATATTACAAAACTAATTTTTTCCTACAAAAATGACTGTTAAAGAAAATGGAAGGAGTCAAGAAAACCACCTTTGGGTATTTACGAATGAAGAGCTTGAGACAATCCAATTGGTCATTGCAAAATTCCTTTAGTTGATGATTCCAAGGACTTGGTTTGAGATGTTTCTCTAGAATGGAGCGAAAGCTTGTATTTTCATTAACTCTGAAATAAATGAGTGTAATGTCCATTCAAAATTGTATCCTCTAAACTCTTAAGCATGCTATAAGATGATATGGTATAGCATCTGACTCCAAATCAAAGATATCATCGAAGTCGCTTACCCGTGATCGTGTAAAACAACCTTTGTCGAGTGAAAACGCAATTCTATTGTCCAATGTATAGACTTCTTCCTGAAAGCATAAAAGAAACATTTGTTAATTATTTGAAAAAAAGCTTCGACCATAGTTTTCTTATCTAAATATAAAATATTCTTATAATTCATATCTCCTTCTGGCATCAATGCATTAAGAAGCCACAACTAGATAAAAAAACTAATTAGTCTAAGCTGCACACAGCCATTTTTGCCCTGTTTGGGTAAACAACTTAATTAAGAGTTTATAGCTTAAACTATTATCATATGTGTTTAAGTATAAGCTATTTCTGTAACAATAGATAAAATCAAATCAAATTGTTTCCATATTATAAACTACAAGTTATCTTGGAGAGCTTATGAACATGTCATACTCATAAGCTGTTTTAATAAGCTCTTTGAAACAGTCTCACAAGTAGTTATGTCAGTAGATATGTTCAAATAAGTCAATACAAAGAGGTCATTTGTATATTACATGTCATGTAAACACAGAAAGTTAAAAAATAAATAAGAAAATAATAATGTGTTAAGTACAGAAGGAAGAAATTTCTGTTTCTATGTACTATACTCAAACAACAAAAATGTTTTTGTCGTGAAAAACGAAAAAATACCTATGGTCATATCGAGACCGATTATTCTCTCTTTTTGACATTCCATTAGGGAGAAACAATAGTTTTGTGCTCCGGCTTCCAGCAGCATGTTGTAGGCTTTTGAGATGATTAGGTAGCTTAAAATATGTATACAAGCCTAACTTAGTTCGCGTTCTTGAAGCAGCTTCAGCCACCCTCTTCACTTCCTCCAGCAAATTATAATCTAGATGGAGGAAAGAAAAAAATAAATATAAGGGAATTAAGAAGCACATTTATGACAGTTTCAAAACACCAACCAGAAACCTGGCAAATTTAATATATGTATAATCTCAAAATGCTCAAAACATAATCCAAATAAAAACATTGACATTTAAAATAAAAAAAACACTACTGTAAAATATCCGAGGATCCAAAAATGACAGGTCCTTTTGTTGACTCGAGATAATACCAAACAGGAAGTAAAAGTTGTTGCACTTATGCAGCCAACTAGGCGAAAAAACTACAAAAGCATTGACACATACAAGGACATCAAATAAAACACTGACACTAATACATAGGCACTAGTAATTATTTTAAATAATAGAAGTGATTAAATGTAACCACATGTATCTGTGTCCTTTCAGACAATGACACATGTCGGACACTAGGCATGCCTTCAGTCTGTAGTCTCGGTACTAGATAAAGGTTCTCAAGATCCAAAGGCATACATAACATAACACAAAGTTTGAAGAGTAAGTACCCGATAATAAGATACTGTCATCAAACTGAGAAATGGGAACAAATTGAGTCTGGTTCCTCTTTCCGGTACACCCAGTTTGCGTTTTGTGAGCTTTTACACAAGGAAGACTGCATGATTGTATCGAGCAACCAGGGCACTTGTATTTTGATGGGTTCGATTTGCATTCTTCACATTGGGTTAACCCTTTAGGGATAGCTTTAATTGAAACGTTCTCTACTTGATCTTTTCTTTGGGACACGGAAGTAGACATGTTGATTCTTACAAGCAAAAACCTGTATTTAGAATAGGGCGGTTCGGTTTGATGTGAATGACTTCAATCTCAATTATTTCATGCATGAAGGATCGCCACGCTGCACAAGCAACCAACAAAGGATTACATGACAAACTTTCAAATATTAAGACATATCAATCACATTATAGTGATTCCAACAGCCCAACATACTTTTTCGTGATCCTCCGTATTTCAGTTAAATATATAAACAATGAAACACGAGTTTGGACACCCAATTACCCATTATTAAAACACTGAAACAAGTGTCTTTATCAACATAACTAAATTGAAAGAATCTTGAAATATCACTGAGTTTTTTAAACAATAGGCTATTATTATATTACACAGGCCAAAAACTTGAAATTAGTTTTCCACATATCAGTTTTTTCAGATGTCATTGCTTTTAACTTCTCCAAACACCTATATATGTATTAAAGACTGTAGATAAGAATCAAAATCTCTCATTAAATTGATACAGTTTGCATAAGTTAGAAGCTAATCTTCGTTAATCTAAAATAGGCATATCCACACTCATGTCCAGTGCTGTCAGGTAAAATAAAAGGGCATATAGTGTAACAGAATTTAAACAAATTGCTATTGTTCCACTATACGCTATTTAAAACAAAATATTGTCAGCTAGTGGCTATTCTACAGCTGCAGCTGCGGTAGCATAGCAAAATTGAACAAACAACTATTTTTCGGAATCCACGATTGAAACACGCGGTTCATCACACCACTCTTAATTATCAACAAGGTTATCCAAAGACAATCTTCTTTTCGGCAAATCCATCATATAAGTCACACCCATCACAAAACCAAACCACAAAGCAAAGAAATGAATCAAAAGGGGTCATTGGAACAAAAAATAAACAAATCCTATTCGAACAATTCAAAATCACATCTTGCAGCTATGCTATGCCGCACCGCTACGACGATTAGCGTAGCGGTTCGTCGCCGCTACACGCGGCCGCTATAGTGCCGCTATTGAGTACTATGATCATGCTAACTCCAACAGTCCAACATGCTATTTCATGATACTCAATTAAAAAGTAAAAGTCAATCCACAAAATTATAACAAACAATTTCCACAATCAACTTTTACAATTAGAAAGTTAAAAAACTTGAAATTAGTTTCCACAGACCAATTTTTTCAGACTTTCTCTCAATTAACTTCTCCAAAAATCGCTAAACTTATGAAGACTTTTTCATAAGAATAAAAAAAAAAATCAAAAATTTGCGTAAGTTAGAAGCTAATATAAAATGGGCCTATATATTGTCAACGGGGCTATCTAAAGACCAACACAAATTATAGCGCCATATTGTAGCATAATTTGAACAGATTGCTATTATTCCGCGGTATGATATTTGGTAGAAACTGTTGTCAAGGCTATTGCAGAACAATATTTGCCATAACATAGCAAATTTTGCACAAACAACTATTTTTCACAATCCACGATCTACAACACTACCCATAACAGCACCAAGTATCAACAAAGTCATCCAAAGACAATCTTATTTTCAGCAAATCCATCATAAAATCTGAACAAACAACTATTCTCCTCAATCCGCAATTGACAACACAGCTCATGTAAACATTCTAAGGGCCCTCTTGGATTGGCTTACGTTTGAGCTTACGAAAAATAGCTTGCAGTGAGCACAGTTCAAGACAATGTAGGCATAACAAACTTAGTCACAATTAGTGGACACTTGGCACATGATGAAAGCGTAACAGTACAAGGACAGATGGCGCAAGATCCAAAATAACCAAGTGATAAGAATAGGAAAAAGAATTTGAATTCGGAACAAAAAAAATACTCTAGTGAGGCAGGATATAAGGCAGCATAGGATTCCAATGATTGGCATGGAAAAAATGAAATAGAATTGTGCTTCTCTCACCTCAATTTTTGTACTCTCTCTTATCAAGTTTTCTTCTGCAGTAAGGGGTTGTATTCCCATTTTTCATTTCCATTCTAACTAATCATATTCATTATTGTACTGTTCACTTGGTATTTTTAATGAATGCTTCAATAAATTCCAACAAATTTGTCCATTGCTGATTGTGAGCATTACATAGGTTATGCAAATGAATAAGCTTTTATGTTGATTCATAAGATCTCGCTAACGAAAATTCTATCTTCATAAGCTGTTTTTTTTCTTTTCATAAACTACATTGACAAGCTTATGAATAATAATACATAAAACGCTTACTTGTTTACATAAGCTGTTTTGAATAAGCTCAAAAATAAGTCAATCCAAACGAGCCCCAAGTATCAATAAGGCTATCAAAAAACATTTTTCTTTTCAACAAATTCAACCTATTAAGCCATGCCCATAAAAAACCCAAAAGAAAAACACATAAACAAAGCAAAAGGGTCACTAGAAATTTGCAACAAACAATTAAAAATCAAATCTTTCTAACTCCAACAATCCAACATGCTATTTCACGAAGCTCCAATTTCAATTCAACTTAAAATAAAAAACAATGAAACATGAAATTGCATACATAACTACCATTATTCAAAACACTGAAAAAAAACATCTTTATCATAAAATAGATTAAAACAACGGTAAAATAAAAATAAAAAGAGGAAAAGCTGAACTTTTTCTTACAGATTATGGAGGTTTTGATTTTTGCGACGAGTTGAGTGAGTCTTCAACGTGAAAAGGAAAAAAAAAACCACGATAGAGAAGGATCGTGAAGTGACGAAGAAGGTTTTGTCTCAGCACGAGAGAAAAAGTAGGTTGAGGCGTTTCTTCCACGCCCACCGTAGAGGTACGGTGGCGTGGCTGGTGGAGAGGCAAGTTTTGTCGCAGCGTGAGAAGAACGGAGTGATGAGAGAATAGACGAGAGGCGAGATTGAGCTTTTAGGGTTTTAGAAATGAGAAATCCTTTTTCATTTATTTCGTGAAGTCTTTTCTCAGCATATTTACATTATGTTTTTATTTTTTCTCTGTTGTCTTTAGGTTTTCATTTCAATATTAAGTTGTTGAACAAAATTGTTCAAATAACACACTCTTTCGAAATTGAGGGTGAGAGGTTATGAAAGAGATCTAGTGTGAGATTAAGATTTTCATTGATGAAAGAGTAATAATATATTTGTAAAAACTTTTGGAATAGTCTTATTTTTTTCTCTTGGTCAAAATCAATAGAGAGAAAAATGAAGCAAGAGAAAAAGAACACAATATGAGTATGAAAGAGAAAATTGTTTAAAAGTTGTCATAAAATAGTCATTTCTTAAGATGAAATCGGGAGTTTAGGTTTTATATAGAGTGAAATTGAAATTGGAGGTTTTAGGGGTTGAAATTTGGGAACCGAGAGAGTGAAATTGAGAAGGCGAGAGCGAACAAAACAATTGGGTCAAAGGTGTACTCAGAGGCAATTTTGAGGCAAGGGTCGCAGATTAGGTGTTGCAAAATACTAAATTTGTTGCAGTGAGAAGTTCATCTATCATATTTATGTTATGCATGTGTATTGACCCTCCCAGATCTTAGATCTTTGGATGGTGGTGATGATTGACCAACGAGTGTTTGGCCTTCGTCAGTAGCAACCTTCTTCTCTAGTGGATGGTGATGTAATTTTACACACTAAGACGATCAAGTCAATAAGCATTGTGGGTGATAGAGGTATTTAGAAATAAAGTTAGTGTACATGGATCAATGTCATGAGTTATTATTTGTAGAATAGGTTTAGGAGTTTTGGCCCTTGAACCGTTAGCTAGACAACTGTCCATGTGGGACATTTGTAAACAGAATAGGAGAGGAAATCATTGGATCCGTCTTCAATGATCCAGATCATCTGGTAGGGCCTTGATACAATGATGTTTAGGGCGAGTCTATGTTATGGTCGGCCTACATATAAGCTTTGAAAGGTACTCAATCCAGTTGGGGATTGGTCTCGACCTAGTCTGAAACATGTACTCTTTTAAATTCAATAAAATTTGTGTTAAAACACAACTATTTCCCATCTTAATGGGCTTCTATAAGTCCAACATAAAAATCAAGACCCAATTTTTTAAAGGGAATAACTATATTAACCCCGTACTCATTTTTTGAAAGTCATACCCCTTTATATTTACAATTTCGTTTGGAAAAAAACACTATTTATTCTCATTTAGAAAGAGTAATATGTGGGATTTAGTTTTTTCAAGTACAACCTCATATACATAATATTATTGTGTTTGGTGCCTGATATAAATTGACGGTGATCTTAATCGATAAGTTTTGATATTATATTAGGTTTTTTATTCAACCTAACTCATTCTTACAAACTCTAACTTATAAGATGATGAGTGTCTCTATAAACTCTAATTAGACCTTATTTTTAATCTTTATATTACCTTCATGCTTACACCATAAGAGATAAAACAATGAGAGAAAATGTGCGGGGGAAAATGACCATTCAAAACTTTGAAAAATAAAGAGGGGGGGGATGGTCTGGTGAGGGGGTGGCTATGTACTCAACTTGATCAGAATCACAACATTGTTTTTCTTTGCTGACATTTCGGTGGAAGCAAGGACAATAGATTTATGGAAGTTGCTTGTGAGGTATGGCAAGGTTGGCAAAGTTTTCATTCCAATGAAGGTGGATAAAAGAGGGAAGACGTTTGGCTTTGTCAAGTTTAAAGAGGTGGTAGATGTGGCACATGCTGTGCTCGGGGCGCATGGACCATGCTTGGGGCAGCAGTGAGTGCGTTTTGATGCATAAATATCTGTTTTTGTGTCCTTTTGGGCATAGTTTTAAAAACCGGCACAGACCGGCCGGTCGAACCGGTCCGACCAGGAACTGGTGGGTATGCCGGTTCGAGTGACATGTCAGATCGGCCATGTAGTTAAACCGGCGCAAACCGGCAAGACTCGATAAGAACCGGCTAAAACCAATGACTCGGACGGTTTTCGGGTCAATCCAGTTTAATATTTTTTTATATATTTAAAGTCATAATTTGTAATCAATTAAATCATTATGCACAATTAATACTCACTAATGCAGTATTATGTACGTTTATACTCATTAAATACACAATTCTCTATGCTTCCTTTGACTTTTCTAGAAAATACCAAAATTTGGAGAAAAAAAATGGAAATTAAAGGAATCAAACCGTGCACACCCAAGTGAATGAATGACAACATCACCACCTACAACAACCTCATGATTCTTTCAACAAATGAAGTGTATTATATGTGGAAGTTTATTACATCTTCATTTGAAAAAGGAAAGAACGCATCATTTTTCTTTGTCAATGAAAAAAAATGCATATTTAAAAAAAATATGCATATCGTCTCTCCCATAAAAAAAAAAATAACATATCATATTTATTTTTTTAGAAAATCTACGTATTATATTTATTTTTTGTCAACAAAATATATCTATACTTTTAAATATATATATATATATATATATATATATAGCTATACAAGTATTAATATATATTATAGTTTTTATTATTTAAGTGTCAAGTCATCGGTTCAATCCGATTTAATCTAGTTAAATACCTATAAAAATTTAATCATAAGTCGAGTTATCTATCCGAATTATCCAATTTAATCCGGTTCAGTCATGCGGTTTAACCAACGACTCATTGGTTCGACCATTAACCCAATGACCCAGTACTCCTGGCAAGTCGATGATCGAGCCG
>Ga0315913_1003703_pt1 | contig 18380 bp, 14 predicted proteins | sample MpolsnodulesMG_FD_207736 | JGI IMG/M metagenome (GOLD analysis project Ga0315913, IMG submission 207736) | Medicago polymorpha root nodule microbial communities from Los Angeles, California, United States - small nodules | ecosystem: Host-associated > Plants > Roots > Nodule | place: USA... | reverse complement strand
ACAAAATGGGGGGTTAACACAAAAAGTTAATATAATTAATGTAAAATTGATTAAATAAAAATAGAAAATTAAAAAAGAAGAGAATAAAAAATAAGAATTAGGCGTGTGCAATGTGTGCATATTTTCCTAGTGGGACAAAGACGCGACGACCCGAATGCGCGAACGAAATCTTTTTGTCGTGAATCTCAATTTTTATCCTTTTCTTTATTATTATATAAATGAATCTCTATCTTCTTCTTTTCACTTTCATTCATTTTCATTTTCAGTTTAACCAAGAAAAAAACATCATCATGGAACAACAACAATTGAACTTAGATTTGACTTTAGCCTCTGTTCCAAAAACCGTTTCTCATTTCCTCAACAACGTTGTTCAAACCAAAGACATGTCTCAGAAACTTTCAATGCTTGATGACTTAGTTCATAGCCTGGAAGAAGAAATGAAGAAAGTTCTTGCTTTCAAACGTGAACTACCACTTTCCATACTCCTCCTTAATGATGGTAATTAATCTGTTACTTAATTTTTTGTGTTGATTATTGTCTTTTGGATTTAACCTTTTTTTTTTTTTGTTAATTGATGTAGCTATAGCAAGATTGAATGATGAAAAAGAAAAGGTTGGGTTGATGAAAATGGATGATTTGAAAGAAAACTGTGATAATAAGAAGAATTGGATGAGTTCAGCTCAGCTATGGACTAATCAAACAAAATCGGTAATCTTAATATTTTATAAATTAGTAAATTCCCCTTTTTTTAATTGTGATTTTGTTTTAATTGAAGTGAGATTTGAGATAAATTTTTTATTTTGTAGAAGAATGAAGGTGATGATGATAGGATTTTGTTAGAGAAGGCTAATGTTGGAGGGGTATTTATGGGATTTAATGAAAATCTGTTGAAGGAGGTTTCACAAGCTAAGAGCTTCAGTTTGGTGTCTGAAGTGAGTCATGGAAATTCTAAGAGTGGTGGTGGAAGTTCTGGATCGTCTTTGTTGCGTGTTGAGATACAGAATCAACCTCAGCCGCCGCAACCTTTGCAGCAGAGTTCCAGGAAACAAAGGAGGTGCTGGTCATCGGAGCTTCATCGCCGATTTGTTGATGCACTTCAACAGCTTGGTGGAGCACATGGTAAATTGTTTGTGTTCAGACTTCAGATTGTTTTTATTGTTAATTAGTCGTGTTATGTGAGTCTTGAATTATTATGGTGTAGGAATTTTCTTAGTCTCTATTTTGTTTTGGATTTAGGAATAGAATTGATTCTCTGATTTGGAATTGAAGTTGCTGGTCTTATATTGGGTGGGGGGAGTAATCTGGATTACTTGCAGTTAGGAAATATGTGGATTATGTTTAGTTGATTGATCTTAGTCGTTGGATGGAGATCAGATGATTCTACATACATGTAAAATGGTTCAAGTTGAAATCCAAGTCGTCTGATCTGCATCTTACAATCGAGGCAACAACTACAGGAATCCAATTCTTGTGCATATGGATCAAGATTACATGTAGTTAGGGATTAGTATAGTCACAACTCACATAGTTGTTATAACTTAGAATTGTTTGATTAAAATTGGACGGTTTCATCTTGCTGACTGCAAGAATTTCTGACTATATATAGGGTGTGTATGAGCCTAACTGGTTTTCTTTTTTGTAGCAGCCACTCCTAAGCAAATTAGGGAAAAGATGCAAGTGGATGGATTAACAAATGATGAAGTGAAAAGCCATTTGCAAGTGAGTGAGAGAATTTTATTTCAGAACCTAAACCATCCATGATTAATATCAATATTAGTTTCTGCATATTTGTATCGTTTATTGATCATTATGCCATGTCAAACAATTTATGTAGTGCATTTGTATGGTTATGCAGAAGTATAGGCTTCATGTTAGAAGATTCCCAGTTTCTTCAATCCAGGAGGCTAATAAGTTAGCCTTATATATGGCTCAAGATCAATGTGAAGATATATCGAAGGGAAACTTCTCCGAGTCTGTTTCTCCACAGGGTCCTCTTACTCCTCTTCTCCTTGGTGGATCTGTTCATGGTCTCTCAAGCCATGGAAGAAACAGTATGGATGCAGAAGATGAACAATCAGATTGCAGGAATTGGAAAAGTGATCAGGAGCAGCAACATGAAGCTGAATAAATAATCAAAGCCTCTAAATTTTGCTGAGTGCTGACAATATTACAATAAATTAAAACATATAGATGAAGAATGAGAACTTAACATAAAGATAATATATTATATATCTAACAAAGAGAACTATAGAGAGATGAAGTTTTATGCCATAGTGATTTTGTTTTTCATAATTATGCTATGGTTATTTTAGACTGTCGTGGAAAGAGCTGCTGATATATTTTGCAGATTTTTTCCTATCTGATATTGAAGGAGGTTTTTGTTATAACCAGTACAGTTGCATGTAACTGTATTTTATCTATAGTAAAATAGTCATTGATGAATTCTCATGTATGATATTTGCTTCGATTTCTTATGATATTGTTTGGCTTTTAGATATTGAATTTGTGCAAATGGCACAGCACATAGTATGGAATCCACCTAAAAAAATTCCATTTTGGATGTTGTGTTTATTTGAGTAACACTTCGAAAAGGTTCATTGTGTGGACAAAATACTAGTGTTGTTCTCAGCCATCCATCCATGTGCTAGGCTTCTAGCCATATCTTCAGGTTTATTTTGGGATATCTCGATTTGAACATGATCGAGTACAAGCTTTTCTGCTTCATTGATCATAAAGTGCAAAATCTGTCTGGTACCCTATTCTTGATAGCATTAGAATATTGACAGATATTGTGCCTGAATTTTATCGAAATCAATGTGCTTTTGAGCATTTTGGCTGGATCTTATTAAGGATGACACATAAAGTGGATTAGATAGAATATTTAACGGTTGTCAATTTTTTCTGTGTTAAATAGTCCAGCAGCTAAATTTACACATACAAAATGAGAAGGTATTGTTCTCTCAAAAAAAATAAAAATGAGAAGGTATTGTGGTCCAAACGAGGGATCCATCATGTGAAATGTCTATGAGTCTATCCAATCTTGCCCTAAAAATATCTCACAAACTTGGCCAACCCAAAAGGCTACTAAAACAAGGGCTTTTAGCTTTTTTCACTTGAATCAAAACTAACTCATCCCAAAATTTGGTTGGTTCACTCTTGAATGGTCGTGCAACTTGCATTAGTTTAGTTTTAGCTGTCCATTTTCCCCCTTTCCTCTATCATCTTATTAGTGGATGTTCTTGAGTTTGGGACTGCTAATTTTTTTTGTTAGTTAGTTCAATAGTTATAAATTCACCTCTTAGAGTGAATAAATGGTATGTTCGGGATTCAAACCCCAACTTTTGTATATATTATACAATATCCCTACTAACTGAGTTAAGTTCATGGATGACGTTTGAGATTGTTGTTGCTCCTTTTATGTGTGGGAATAATCCACGTTAAAACAACTGAAGAATGATTTTAAGATGAGTTTAGAGCGAAAAATAGTTAGTCAAATTGGCAGATAGACATTTAAAGGTTAGCTTGATTCAAAGCTCAATACAATTCTCGACAATGAGGCATCAAACACACATTCTTTGTTGATAGTCCTAGAAATTTGTGGAGAAAATAAAAGGAGGAAGAGAACCACAACTTTTTTTTTTTGTTTTAAGTATTATTTTCTTTTTAAATTGAATAACATTTGATTACAGAAAAATTAAAAAGATAAAAAGAATATGTAAGACGAACAATTAAAGCCAATACTTCCAAATTGGGGGAAACAAGTAAGGGTGAGATGGAAAGAAGAAAATAACATGACTTTGTTTTTTAAAGAGAGAAAATAACATGACTTAATATCTCCAAACTCCAATCATTAGTTGGTTAATTGTACAATGTTTGATTGGTATTGGGTTTTGTTTTTATTTCATCATTATAACATTATTATTTTTTAGTTTTTATTGCTCATCGCGTGTATATAAATAATTTTTTTTATACTATTAATTAAATTGTACCAAAAAATACTATTGATAAAATAATATCTGTATTTCTTGATATTTTTAACTTTGATTTTCATTGTTCCCTCAAAAAAAAAAACTTTGATTTTCATTGAATATTTTTTTCTTTTCCCTTTTATTTCTTCATTTTTTGACCATATCAAAATTTTGAGATACTTACAGCATTTTATAAATATATATATATATATGTTTGTTTTTTTTTATTTTTAAAATATACATCTCTCTTTTATCTCATCATCTCCTTTCATTTTAAATTTTAAACCAATCAACAATCAAATAATGTAATGACTGAAATACCCTCATTTATGATAAAATTTAAGTTTAAATATGTTTTTTTTTATCCTTATAGATATACAAACTTTTCATTTTAATCCCCCTGAAATTTTTGTTAGATTTTTAGTCTCATAAAAGCTTTTCATCACCACTTTTGATCCATATTTTTTAGTCAATTTATGTTTTGCAATCATATGTTTTAATAAATTTTTTCAGAATGGGTAGATTAATAATTCATATTTAATTCATGTTTTGTTAAAAAAAAATTAAGTTTTTGTAGGAGAGATATTGTACACATTCCAAGGAAATTTCATTAAAAAATATAAAGTTTAAACAAAAATTGACTAAAAAATAAGACTTAAAAGTAGTGGTGAAAAACTTTTATGGATTAAAAGTTTAACAACAATTTAAGCCAGACAATTAAGCTCAAATAGTTAATAAACTTCTCAAAAAAGAATCGTTCCAAACAATTTTTGACTAAATTATGATCGAACTTCGGATTATTAGAGCTCTTGAGAACCGCATAGTTAACGGAAATAAAACGTAAAATATACTCCCTCCGTTCCTAAATATAAGCAAATTTTATTTTTTAGGAACGGAGAGATTATAAACAAAAAATCAAATTTGCTTATATTTAGGAACGGAGGGATTACTTAACTATTAAATTTACACATATATCCTCATAACCCCTAGCCCCGTTCAAAGCTTCTTGCCCTGCAAACTCGCACCGGTACCGACCACCGACCACCAGACGCGACACCGATCACCGTCACTCTCCACTTCTGCTCGTGCTCCGCCGCAGCCACTAACTTTGCTCTGCGAGAGCTTTTTTGCTTAGCCTAAGGTGAACTTTTAACTTTGCGTGCAATGCTAAATTTCGAAATAAACAATTTTTTTTTGCTTTGAGAAGAAATTAATGCGATTATGCTACTTTGAAACTGTTGTAGATAGCGAAAATGAAAGAAATTGTAACAATCCAAGTTGGTGATTATGCCAACTATGTTGGCTCTCACTTCTGGAACTTTCAGGTTTCACTCTCCCCTTCTCTACCTTTCTTTATATTCTTTTTTTATGATTACAATGCCATTAATTTATTCAATTCACATTTTCTTTGCTTTGTTTATTTGTTTCAAATTGTAACCAATTGTTCAAAATGTTTCTTTTTAGTTTTTTCAGTAAGCATTTTTCGTGTTTTTTTTTGTATGACTGTGATGACTATGTGATGATTAATGTGTGTTGAATTTTTAGGATGAGTTGATTGGGTTGGCTGGAGATCCACAATCTGATTCAGTGTTCAAGAATCATGATCTTAACATGGATGTGCTTTATCGTACTGGTCAGACACTACAGGTGCAATTTTCTCTACTTTAACTATTTCGAGAGAAAAAAAAGATCTTGCATGTTATTACAAGTCTCTTGTGGTTTACCTCGAGTGATTGATGAACTTTAGTTATGGTCAAACAATCGGGAGCAACCGAGTTTGATCTTTGTCTCGAACAATCATTGATCAGACTTTACTTATTTCAGGGATGAACTCCATAGGCCCCCCTTTCCCATGAGAACAGGAGGTTTAAGGCCAAAAGAAAAGCCTTTTGGTGCAAGATGGAATATGATCTTGTATGTGGCCTTATCTAGTTGGTCTGTTGCTTATGGTTCTAGATTGAGGTTGCGATTGCGCATTGAACCTTGTTATTGCGGCAAATACAAAGAAATGTAATCGATACACCCACAATCGAGTCTGCACGACGTTGTGGAGACCTCTAAAACCTTTATATTGCTGATGCAGATCATAATTTAGAATTATTGCTTCCATGTGTCATGTCCTTGTTCACCAATGCAAACTTTAAGCATCGGTTACTTAGGTTATTTTAAGTGTTAATTATACTTGAATGTGGAATGACTTTTTTATTTATTAGTAGTGACTAGTGAAAATGGCGACAGATGATCGGAGTTTATTGATTAGAAGCATCAGGTGTTCTATTTATGCTTATACCATCTTTCTTAAATGTATGCAGGGCATCGATACATACACTCCTCGCCTACTCTCAATAAACATGAGAGGTATTCAAATGTATCTTTTGTCAGTTATTTTGGTTCTTAAATGTGTCTTTAGTTACTTAATTTAGTCTTCAAATGTGTTTTTTGTTTGTCAATTTAATCCATAAAATTAATAACAAAAAACGCACTTGGAGATGTGTTTGTAAGTTTTATACATTAAGGGACTATAGTAACATCACATATGGAAGAGTTTTCTCTGCTATGAATTCTATCAAGAATCAAATATACTCATACAAAATTGCATGAGAGATGAAATAGTTAAATGATTGTTTAGTTATTTAAATAGAGATAAACATTTTTGTTGGCATTGTAAATGAGAAAATCGTTCAATGTTTTCAAAATATTAAAATTCGTAGAGAACAATTATAACGTGTACTTATTCTTTTAAAAGGAAAATGTTTTATATAATTAATGCTACAAATTGATATATATGGTGGCCCCTACTCAAAATTTATTTCCCTGAGGGATAGTATTACATTCTCCTGAACCAACAACAGAAGTATTGGTAAAAAATCACAGTACTAGTATGTAGTAGGACCTATTTCATTGGTTCAAAGGTTCAGTGATGTTGTGAAACCAATTAACTGTTTTTTTTTTTTTTTGGAGATAGAAATCAGATGAGTTTGTTAAGTTGATGGGAAAATGGTAAACAATATAAACAAGAGGACTGGCTATATTATATTTATAACTTACAATGCCAAAAGCAGAAGACAACTTAATCTGTAATTGCAAAAGATAATTTACTATATCTTGGTAGTAAATGGTACATTTTTGAGATTGTTGACTTTTCACTGAAGACAATTCCAGACTTTTGCTTTTGACATGATTCCCACATATTTAAGATTTTTATGCAACATTGCTTGCCTTTTCTACCTTTGTGGAGTTAAATTAAATACAATATCTTGCCTATCTGGTGTCTCCTTTTCGGATGTCAGTTTTTATCTCAAATAAAATCCTTGCGATTTCCATTTGTTCTGTCTTCTACTGATCGCATGATGATAGTATGTATCACTGTAAACATATTTTAGTATCAGATTAATTGTATAATCTCTTCTCCGTTTTCCTTTCAAGTGCAAATATCATTCCTTCTTCCCTCATTGTAATCTATTTTTCCAAATCTGTTAACCTTTTCAGGATCCCTTGGATCCATGAGCTCACGCGGTACACTGTATAAGGAGGCTGCTCCCGCAACATCAGACGTTTTCACATGGTGAGAGCCTTTTCAGCTTATGCTTTTATAATGACAAATGATATTGAGTAGAAAAACTGTCGAGGATTGAGGGAGGAACTCTAACATTGACATTCTTGTGGAGATTGATTTTTGTTGTACAAATTTTCTCTCTAGATTATTAGCTTTAAGAAAATTGGCGATTTCTTTTGTAAATATTAGCAATATTGAGACATCGTTTAAGGTTAGTGAATAGGTTTTATATATGCAATACCTGATTACTGTAATAGAGAAGTCAGATCTCGCTACAGATGCACTTAAGAAAACTGAGATTTAAGAGTATGCATAAAATTAAAAATGGTCTGTTTTCCACTTGCAGAATCCGTTTAGTCGTATCTTTTTACTGTTGGACATCAAACCTACGTCATCAGCTATGTCTTCATAGTCTCTTGGTTTAAAAAGTATGTTCAAATGTGTCTAATGTCCATAGACCTATGTGCAGGACTGGTGGAGTTTCCACCCAAGCCTCTGAACCTCAGAAAAAAAATTTGTTCCTACAAAGCCTTTATGAAGAAGAAAACCAAAATACAGTAAATGAGACAAGTGGTTCTCCAAGCGAGTACCAGGATAGGGATATAACTGAGAGTCTAGAAAATGGAGTTCAGTTTTGGACAGATTACTCAAAAGTACATTTCCACCCCCAAAGTCTATATGAATTAAATGGAGTTTGGACAGATGTTGGCGATTTCGACAATTATGGAATTGGAAGGGATTCTTTTGCATGGGCTTCACAAGGGGAAGAAATTAGTGATAGGCTTCGTTTTTTTGTTGAAGAATGTGACCATATACAGGTAACTAAATTTTATTTTTTTGATATAGGAGTTGATTTGGGGAATAGTTATCACGTATTTTTACCTGTCACTCTTGTAATGAAACAATGAATTTGTGCAATATCTTAAAGCATCTGGTTTTTCTGTAAGTTTTCATTTTTTGGTCAATTTTTGTTCCTTTTTTCATTTTCTCAAGGGTCCTAAAAATATGCTTATGCCTTGAATATAGGTAATAGTGCTTGTATTTAATGTACCAAATTAATTATTTCTATGCATTTTATTTTACAACGAACTAAGTATTTCATAAGCTTATTTAGAACCTGTTAATTGAAGTACGGTATCCGTATTTCTGTAAAAGCTACTGTAAACTGACATGGTAACATTACAACATCACATTCCACAAACCTATTTGTTTGTTTATCTTTGTCTACTTCAGTGTGATATCTATATATTAATGGTACTATTGATATGCTAACAAAACATATGGTGTTTTGATCTTAGCCATAGCCTTTAAAAAGTAATTCAGTTTGGTATGACATTCCTTGAACAATCATTCTTTAAAATTTGGCAGGGATTTCAATTTGTAGTTGATGACTCTGGTGGTTTCTCGTCCGTGGCTTCTGAATTTTTAGAGAACATTGTGGATGAATATACAAACACTCCTGTCATGCTGTATACTGTCCGTGGTTCTGGTCCAAAGGCACGTCTTCAGAGCCGCAACCGTAAAATTCTAGAGGATCTTCATGATGCTATATCATTTTCAAGACTATCATCCTATTGTAAACTTATTGTACCTGTTGGCCTGCCCTCCTTAAGTAAGTGTAATAATTTTGTCATGTAGAGTTTATCATCAGACTATCAGTTTCAATATTCAATATCCATATTTGATAATAGGCTGCAATTAATGATGTTTAAGATGCTGACACTTAAATGGTTACGTGGGATTGATGGCCTTAAATTCCTTTGTTGTAATCTATTCTAATATTAATGCGGTTTTCTCACTGATGTCAAATGTATTGTTGTTGGCTCATTGATACATATATTCTAGACTCCAAATCTCTTATTCAATTATACCAAACCTTCTTTTGATGTTTTTATTCTGGTCTTAAGTTTCCTTTTTCATTGAATTTCACAGGTAAAGCTTCCAAATTCCTCCATATTGAAGATGAGAAACATTACCACTCAAGTGCAGTTTATGCTGCTGCACTACACTCCATTAGTCTTCCCTTCCGAATGGCACCAGTTGGGCCTACTGCAGATGCATGTTCTGTTTCTGGGGCTGTGGATTTTCATGGACTTATACAAATGTTATCAGGGCAAGGACGACAGAATATGGTATCAAATCTGGATGTTGCCATGCCAACACCTGCTTTAACAGGTACATTTGAATAATTTGAGTTAATCTTGATAAGATATGTATTTGATTGGTCTTTTTGTTGAAATTCAGGAGGACAAAATGAACTGTGTTTGTTAGAAAACTTTAAGCCGTTGACCCCAATGATTTCTGAGGATGGTGAAGACTTACAGGCAATTGAACACTTGACAGTCCATGGAGCTCTTGCATCAGGTATTTTGCATTGAGATTTATTAATGTTTTTTTCCCTTGTATCCTCTTGTCTTGGGTTTCTAAACTTAAAGATTATTCTCCACATCAATGATCTTACCCTGTATCTAATAAGCACACCAACCAACCGATCAAAGCATTTTCCCACTAAATGATCTGTTACATTGATCAAACGGCACCACAATATCTTATCACTGATCATGTTTAGTGATAGCCTGTATCAAATATGCATAATGGTTTAAATTAAATAGTAGATTCTTTGGATTTCAAATCAACTTTACTGTTCCGAGTAGGATCATGGTGAAAACGATATATTTAGGATATCTGTAATTCTGTATTTAGCAGTCTGTGAAGCACTGGAGGTTGCAAAGTAAAATGTCTCTGTATTAAGCAACAACCATGTCTTATGTCACTAGGTGAGTTTGGCTACATGGATCAGAAGACACTAATTCCCCATCCTGAATTAAATAAAAAATAGACCACTTACCTCTAAAATCTAAATCTAAATCTCTCTTGACGTTTTGACCTAAAATTTTTCTTGGTCTTTCTCTATCTCAAACTATTAGACTATCCTTCATCTAGTCAACCCCACTAACTGGTACATTTATGGATATCTTCATACATCCAAAAGAAGAAATAGAAATGAAAAAGATATACAGTACATGTTTTATACATCTGAGAAGATTACAATTATGTTAATATATGTTTAACGAAAGACAACTCCCTTCTGTAAAAAAAAAACAAAAGAAAGGCAACTCCCAAATTCTAGTCTATAATAAAATGCTTAATAATATGATGGGTACCAGACAGTGAGGTAAAACAGAAGAATGTAATTCAGTGTATTAGATGAAATATTCAGTCCTGTATGACAGGGATTGCAGGATCTTGTTTCTGAAATACACAACAGGAAATGCAAAAGCAATAAAAGAAAATAGTCTAGGCAATGTGAGAGTTCTTAGTGTTTCCGTACTCGCTGGAAGTCCAAATTAACTCCAACCTACCCTCCATAATCCCCCACTCTCACACAATGTTTATAACCAACGGAATGATTACAATTTTAACTTGTCTGAAGATGCTAAACTTGTGCAAATTTTATGAATAGTATATTCTTCCCAAGCTTGGCGCAACTGGTAAAGTTGTTGTCATGTGACTGGAAGGTCACTGGTTCAAGTCTTGGAAACAACCTCTTGTGTAAAAAACAGGGTAAGGCTGCGTACAATACACCGAATGGTGGGACCCCTTCCCGGACCCTGCGTATGCGGGAGCTTTAGTGCACCGGGTTGCCCTTGCCCTTTTATATTCTTCCCAAGCTTAAATGTGTGAAGTGGTCTGTTGTAATTATCAAATTGATTTGTCTTCATTATTTGGTTAATTTTTCTTCTTCTGTTTGTTCCCAAGTTTTGTTTTCTGCATGATATTTTCTTCTCAACCCCTTTGCTGTTTTTGTTCAGTAGAAGGTCGTCGTGCTTCTGTTTGTGAAGTAAAAGATGCAGTTGATGCTGCTTATCAATGTGCCAATGCAAGGCCGTTGTTCAGCCATCTATCTGTTGCTCGTTGTCCCCTGCCTATTCCCTTGCCATTTCCATCAATCTTTGGAAACCAGGTTGGCAAGTACGGTGAATTAATGAGCGACCAACTGACTAATTCTTCATCAAAAGGATCCCTTGACGTCCATTCCATTCCCATGGCTGCCAGATTACGTTCCAGCAGCGCTGTCTTGCCACTTTTGGAGTATAACCTGCAAAATCTTCACCGGTATGCAATTACACGAGGAGCCGCTGGGGCAGAGTTACTTAGGGGTTGGGGCTTCGGAAAAGAAGAATTGGTGGAAATGCAGGAGATGTTGTCTAAAATGGTTGCCACATTGTGTCCTCCTGAGTTGTTGTCTGATTCAGATTAGAATGCATACATTGTTCTTGGTTCCAAAAACAAGAAGCGGGGGAACATTTGTAAGGTACTGTGACAAATTTGACCAATGCTTCAGGGTTCTTGTTGCTTAATGCTCCCCACCTACATGGTTGATTTTAGTTTTCTTTAGTAAGTGATGTAATTATGACAAGAAGTGTCATAAGAATGGCATTGGCGGTTTTCTTGTTTCCCCTACTCGGGTGCTTTGCTCTATGACTCCCTGCTGATCTATGGAGCCTTGCCCGTGTGGTTAACCTTGCCTGGCATTCAACAGAAGCTGGTTCTAGGTGGTTATCAAATTTTTGCAATTTCCTCTCAACAAAACTTACACGAGCCTCCTCATTTGCTGGTTAAAGGACATAAGCTCATGCTGGGTCTGCATGTGTTTTCGGACTTATTAATTGTTATTTCCAATGTGTTATATTATCAATATCAATGACAATGTGCTGGAACTGAGTTTTCAAGAGAAAAGTCCTTGGTCTTTTTTTTGGTCTCTGACCCGGTTTTGCAGTAAAAGAAAGACACCTAATTTAATTATTATATTATACTAGAGGTGTCAATAGAGCCCCAAATTTCAAAGCTCACTCAAAAAAGCCCCCACCAAGCCCACTAAATTAAAGCCCCCTAATTCTCAAAATTATTTGGGGGCTAAGCCCACTATAAAATCAATTTATTTGTGGGCCTAAAAAAGCCTCATATTAATTATTTCAAGTTCTTTTGGGTAAAAAAAAGTTTTTTTTTTTTTTTTACGGTAAACAAAAAGTTTTTTTTTCGGTAAAATTTCTTTTTATAGACATTTCGGGGCTTGGGGCCTTTAGATTTTTTTATTTGTGGGCTTGCATAAATGTGAAACATCTATACCTTCACCCCTACATTCTACTTGAAGTGCCTATTTTACCCTTCTAAATAAAATTAAAACACAAATTTTTTCCAGTTCACCTTATCCCAACTACAACGCTACCGGAAAACACTTTCAAAGTTTTTCGAACAATACCCTGTCTCTAGTTCATGTTCAGGTCATCCATAACCTGTGAGTATTCGTGTCCAAAATCATCACGGTAACTGATCGTCGTAATCAATTAATACACCGATTCAGATTTGGTTAATTTTTCTTTGCCTTTTGATTTGTATCCATTTCTACAATTTTGATCTATAACCATGTTTTCGGATTTCGGTTTCGAAACACGCATTCTTAGATATGCGGTTTACTGGTGTGACAATGTTTTGCAGAAATGATATACCATATGTTCTGGTTTATGAAGTCCACCGCCAATGTTCTTTCAATTTGTTGTTATATTTTTAATTTTTTATTCATAGTGCTACGATGCATTATTGCTGGTGAAGATTGTAAAATCAACTATAGTATGATGGCATTAAGAGTCAAAGATTGGGTTCAATGGTATGAAGGATTTAAAATAATGAATTAACAAATTTTCAGAATTGTTCATCATTTAATATAATGATTTTACAAATTCGTGGAAAACAAATTTAGATATCGAAAATGATCGAAAAAGGTTTTTGATAAATACATATTAGATTGTCATGTAGGGGTGAACTCATCCCGTTTGGAAAAATATTGAAAGTGATGGTGAAAAAAAAATGTAAATGTTAAATGACAAAAGGGTAATAATGGATTTTTTTATAATTTGTAGGGGTGAAAGTATAATTGTTGGGGTATAGGGTAAAACCTCCTGTGAATTTTCAAACCCCTCTACTATATGGGCTGGGGCCAAAACTTCAAGGCCCCATGATATTGACACCTCTATATTATACACTGCAGTTTTCTATCTTCAATTTTTTTGAGTACATGTTTTTTATATATTATTCCTCAATTATGGGGCTCTATTTGGGAGGCTAACGTCTCATGGCACATGATTTGTATACATGGTCTTCCTAATGAGTGCCTTTAGGGCATTTATTAAGGATTCAAAAATAAAAATAATTTATAAATTTGATGTAGAAAGTTGTTTTTTAAACTTTCAATGTGTTTGAATGCATCATTCTCAAAATAGATTTCTTTCTTAGACTAATTAGCAAATGCCTAAGTGTACTTGTTAACATTTCCTTGTCATTAGTTTTAAATCGAATATAAAACTACTTTAAAAAGTATATTAAGTTACAAAACAGGCGGTTATATTATGGGTTAAAATAATGTACGAAGGAAAAAACTTGATTTATTTGTAAGTTATCCTACGCTTGTTGCAATGTTATTATCTGTTTTATGATTCAGTGTGACTCTAGTATGGTTGTGGCTGCTTATAAAAATATCAATATCGTCCATTGAAAGCTTGAGCATAGATGGTCCAACTGTTTGAAGCTTAATTTTTGTGTACATCTATAGAAGTTAATATTTGTGCAGATAGATCGGTTAACTTTTAGTGTTTCCAGTCATGACTTTGTTCGGTGGAACTTCATTCCTCTCTTTATCTACTTGATGCGCATGAGTTTTGGTTTACGTCTCCATGGTTTGTAATTTCTCCTTTTTTATTCAATAAAAAAGATTGGTTGGTGGTTTTGTATTAGATCAATGGTGCCACATGATTGTCCTTGTCTAACTGATTTATGTTCGCAGTGCCAACATAGTGGAACGACTTAACACTTCTAATAGTGTCTCTAGCTATCTTACATTACTCTAACCAGAAGACTAAACTTGAATTTTATAAACGTTGGTCTTAATAAAAAAATTGAAGATAGATTTTTTTTTATTTATCATAAAGGTCTAATTAAGCTCATTGTATAAAGCTTAGTCTTAACCATTACATCCAAGCACACTTCTTGTCGAATAAAATTACGTATATAGATATGAGCAGTGTTATTTGAACAATCATTTGGTTGACAACTTTTGGTACAACCACAATTTACAAAGGAAAAGTAGATATTTGCACGAAAGCCAAAACAATAGAGAGATAAAGTAAAAAGTAATGTGAGTATGAGAGAGAAAGTTGTCACAAAATGGATGTTCAAATATCATTTATCTATAGATATTGACATGTATTAAATAATTGCATAATCTCATAAAATCCCAAAAAAAAAAAGTCATAAAATTAAATTACTAAAATGAGTCTTAAAAAAGGGACATATGAATAGTGAGTTGTATCCTAGCAGAGCCGATCTAAGGGGGTTGCCACTAAATGGGTTTTAGGCCCCCGAGTTTTTTAGGCCTCGTATTAGACCTCATATTTTTATCTTTGAAAATATTTTCGTACGTCAAATTTTATAAACATGTTCACTCGAAGTTTAAGTGATATGCAAATGAAGAGTCATAGTTCATGTTGTAAGTTCAATTTAAATGCTAGGTATTTTATTGGTTATTTAAAACTTAAATTCTTTTTGCCTTCAGATTCCTATCAATCAAATCCGTTGTCGGTAGTTCTAAATATATTAAGACAAGTATTGTGTAATTAAAATTTATAAAAGTAATTTTTTTTTTGAAGAAGCTACTAAACAAACCCCCTCAAAATGGCACAAGAGAGAATCGAACCTGAGACCTTGAGGAGGACCACACTCCCAGGTTCCAAGCCAATACCACTAGGCCAACCCAAGTGGGTTTATAAAAGTAAAAAATTAATTTATATTTGTATCATTTAAATATTATTTTGTTATTTTATGATCTCTAACAATTGGTAAATAATGTTTATATTAAATATTATTTTCAAACACACACGCATGCGCGATATATATAGATGAAGAGAGAAGGCAGATAGGGATGGAAAAGCAGATGAGAAGAGACGGGGAGAGAGAACAAATATGAGAAATGAGAAAATAACAAGTAAATGACACATGACTCACGTAATTTTGTTTTAATCTCATCCTTCCACTTTAATCTAATGCCTATTATTTATTTCTATCATTCTCACATAAAATAACCATTCTCACTTGATATGCCCCCCTTATATATATATATATTAAAAAGGTCGCCTACCAATGGAGTTGATTATAGCGAAAGAGGATATCCTCTCACAATGTGACAAACCAAAGTTTAATTTCTAGCTTACAAAATACTCATATTTAGTGGGAGCTGCATTGGTATGTTTTTTCTTTTGCTCTGTTTTATTGTTAAAATTATATTTCACTGATTTAATTGTTTTTGTTGGTATTTGCAGGTTTACATTGTGAAGAAGGTGAAAAATTATATTTCCCTTTGCTTCTATCCGTACAGCAACATTCTCTCTTTGCTTCTTTTTTAGGTATTTTTTTTAGGGATTCTTTCTTTAAGTATTGTTTACTGTTTTAAGTATTTTTTTTCTTTAAGTATTGCTTATGGATCAAGATTAAAAAAAAATAGAAAATATTGATATTTTAAATTAAATGGTTAACGGGTGCAATTTGTTGGTATTGCTTGTAGCCACGATATCATCAGTACCAACAAATAAATCCAACAGTAAAACTCTTCAACACGATCTTGACAAAATGGTCCAGTTTAGTTTTAATACATTTTTGTGTTTCATGGCCACCGCTAATGTTTGTTTGATAGCTCGATTAGCCATAAAAAACAAATGTAGGGGTTGGATTAAATCCAGGTTGTATTGGCTATGTGGATTAACATACACCATAGCGGTCCATTTTTTTATAAAGTCAAAGTTTTCAGATAAGGATGCTTCCAAGTATTCTTATTCTTTTTGTACCGTTTTTTTTACTGCGCCACACTTATTTATTCATTGCCCAACTTTCGGTACTTTGTGGCAACATATCAGGTCTTGGATCGGCATGTCAGGTGTTGACCCTCTTACTATCGATGACCATTTCACTCAATTCACTCACTCTTCAGGTCACTCTAAGTCTCATCGATCCTTCCTTCAACTTATTCGGTTACTTTGCGTCTGGTTGGTTTGGAATGAACGTAACAATATACTATATAATAACATCCAAGCCAACATTGATCTACTAGTACAAAAAGTTAAATTTCACTCGTTATGGTGGCTTAAAGCTAATAAGCCCACTTTCGTGTATGACACACATAGATGGTGGTCGGACTCTTTGTTATGTTTGGGTATCGATCGACCTTCGCTCTTGTTTCTTCATTGTATGATTGACTGCTGGTAGGGGTGGCACTTTTAGTACATCTTGTACTTAGGTGACCACTGCTTTTGTTAATATATCTCATTTTTATGTCTTTAAAAAAAAATTGTGTTTATATTAAATATTATTTTCAACACGCACATGCGTGCGCGCTTTATATATATTAAAAAGGTCGCCTACTAACGGAGTTGACAAAATAGCAAAAGAGGATATTCTCTCACAATGTGACTAACCAAAGTTTAATTTCTAGCTGACAAAATACTCATATTTATTTAGTGTCTAATATACATCATATAGAATTACTTTTGATTAAGAGAACTTATGAATTTTTCTGTTAATTTTGTCTTATTCTCTCTAAACACACTTAAAATACCTCTGTTTAAATTTCTTTAAATTTCGTTTACATTGGGCCGACCTTGTATCCTAGTAACATACAAAAACGACAATAATAGGCGTACTAGTGGTTTTTACTGGCAATGTTGTTGTGGGAAATTTCACCATTCTTATTTCTTTACACAAAAAATTACTACTATTTGTTTTTACTTCTATCCCCATCCTGTTGACTATATTGAATAAGACAAGTCATGATAATATTACATTATATACGACGAAATATTCTAATTCTTTTATGCTATGGTATCTTCTTCCGATTTGTTGGCATCAGAATTCACCTGCCAGAGGTTGACTTCCACATAATGAGACATATGAATCAAATGATGATATAGCTGGTGCTTATATATTGTTTGAGCCTTTGAGGCATAAACCTTGTCCAGAAAAACAAAGTTGTTCTTGTAAAACAGACTTAATTTGAAGAGTGAAAGGAAACATGAATAATGAGTAAAAAATGTACTAAAAATAAATAAGGTTAAAATCATATATATTAGTAAGAATATTCAAATACATGTGTTGATATCAAGATATTATATGAAAATTGATAAACAATGACTTGTAAACAATTGAATAAATAAATAGACAAGTGTTGTGAAATGCTTGAGTTCGCAATAGATATCCACTAGCACGTTTTCATGAAGGAAAAAAAAAAGATTGGTTGGATCCATTCATACACAACTTTGTTCTTGCTTCAAATTATGTCTATAGAACAAATACCTGAGTTTAAAAAAAAAAACATTTTTATTACTTCTAATAAAATATTTCTAATAAAAATCTAATCAAACTCATGTCAGATTGTCCAAAAGACATAGTGTTGTTTGGTTCAGCTTCTTTTTAGGGTAGAAGCACTTCAACAACTTCAGAATAGAAAAAAACAATTTCTCATATGTTTAGTTTTGTTTTACAAAAACAATTCTCATCTTCAAAAGCAATTCTGGTTGAAGTTACAATTCATAGCTTTTGAATTAACTATAATCAATTCTTCATTAAATTTTATATTTTGATTATTACAACCCATTGTTTTCCTTTATTGTCCTTTACCAATTCTCCTTCTTTTTGGTTTGTATTTAATTTGATGAACCAAATTGAATCAAAAAATTTAACGAACCAAATTAGCCCCAGAAAATATTTATTGTCAGAGTTACCAAGTTTTGGATTTATCTTTACAGTTTTTCCAT
>Ga0315913_1003702_pt1 | contig 18381 bp, 15 predicted proteins | sample MpolsnodulesMG_FD_207736 | JGI IMG/M metagenome (GOLD analysis project Ga0315913, IMG submission 207736) | Medicago polymorpha root nodule microbial communities from Los Angeles, California, United States - small nodules | ecosystem: Host-associated > Plants > Roots > Nodule | place: USA... | reverse complement strand
TAAATTCAAGGACAGTTTTAGAACAATTAATTAAGAGCAGTTTTAGCTATGGTTATAACTGTTCTAAATCAATTGTTATCACACCTATTCTATAAATTTAACTACCCAAATTGGAGATCTAAAATCTACGGAACTCACCAAGGACATTCTGAAACTTTAACGTTTGTTTTTGGCCCAAAGCTTCAGCCACCTTCTTGCCAAACATCTACCCAAGATCTATCTCCACAACACTTAACATCTTTCCATTACCTCGAAGCCCTAACTTCAAATTCTGTCAAAATTCTTGACACTTTCATCAACACCCAAACATATTCCACTGATTCAACAACCCCACCAGCAATAGCTCTATCATCCCTTTTTGATTTAACATTCTAAACCTTATCATCAAGCCATCACTAATCACATGCAAGCAGTATAACCTGCAATGGATGAAAACTGAATTTGGGGGAGGTTAGGTTAGGGTTCTGCTTAGGGAAGGGTTACAAGGGTATGATTGCATGTTAATTATTCTTGAGGAATTTGAAGAAAAGAGAGCTTGTGAAAGAGGGAGAGTGAGTTCGAGTGAGAGGGCTAGAGAGAAGGGGAGGATTCTGATTTTAGAGAGATGGAGGAGTGAAGGAAATGAAGGGGAAAAGGGTGTTATGACCTATTTAAAGAGCTTAGGTAAAATGACAATATTTCCCCACACTAAAACTGACACTGATGACTGCACATGTGCGTTTAACTGACGCTGCAAGTTTGATATTCCCCGTTATAATTAACTATTTATTAATATTTCTTCTCCAACACGCTCAAATGATACCGCAGTCTAATGGGAATTTAGCAGAATGTTACACTCTAACCCCCTTAAGAAAATTTCATCCTCGAAATTTAGAGAAGAAACATTGATACCCCCTTCATCACTTTCGATTCTAATTCTCTAACAGGTTCACCATTGACCGATTCCTTCCATTCAAACTCGATTATTGAGATTCCTCTGCTACCCAAGGGTCTTACTTCTCGACCATTCATAAAATTACCATAAGTTGCTAGGTTAAGGCTAACTGAACCAATATGTCTGACATCCTTCGGGCTAATTCCTTATTCTGCATACTCCCTGTAAGTCCAACTTAGAGTTACTCATACCTGATCGCCTTCATTGAATTCTGAAGCAGATCAGATGTTTCCTTAAATGTTGCAACAACATTCTTAAGGACTAAGTTAAGTAAAAACCGCCTTCCTCTGCTTCTAGAAACACGCTAACTTGGTCAACTCTTCCCGTGATACAAATCTTTAGATATTATATGAAAATCTTCACGATTAAAAGTGAAACCCCAAGAAGCGGATCAAGGTACGTTCTGACGTCGTACCAACATGTTAAGACATTATGTCTGACATCTTCCTATAACTAAAGCTTTAACAACATGCAACCAACATATGTATTAAAACCCAACAATCTCCCTCTTTGGTAAATTTTGGTTAAAACAACCTTTGCATTATGTACGTAGGGATGAGAGATCATAAGGTCATACCTTCTTTCTCTTTGTAATAGGAATTCAGTACGAAAGAAGATAACATATGAGGTTCAACATTATTTAAAAGGAACTTACTTAAAAATAATGCACAGATGGACATGTTGAGATATCATCCAGCAGCAGCAGAATAAATATGGAACCCAACCTAACAGAAAGTATCAGGAGAAATAAACTCCACAGAGAGAAATAAACTCTCATTCATTTATCAGCCCAGGGAGAAATTAACTCTCACATATAACGCATCGGAGAAAAAAATAAATTTCTTATATACTCAAGATGTCAGGGTATCTGGTAAGACATCAGTTCACCAGAACGCACACACCCACATGCATTTCAATTAAGAACATACTAGTATTAATCTATTCAGGTAAAAGCAGACTAGTAACAGATAATGCTCCCCTCAATGGTAGATCAGAAGAAGAAGAAAAAATATGCTCCCCCTCAAGCATTGCTTCCTTAAGATCATGCATAAGACAGTCTACCATACAAATATACTCTAACATACATCCTAAACATATGAACTACTTCTCTTTGACTGTAGAACATATCAGAGAACATACCAGAGCTTTTTTTCCTTTCATATCAGATCTACTCTTCCTTTCATATTAGAGCTCATGCATACCAGAACATTCATAACATATCAGAGAACATACCAGAGCTTCTTTTCCTTTCATATCAGATCTGCTCTTCCTTTCATTTTAGAGCTCATGCATATCAGAACATTCATAACAGAGCACAAAGCTACTCTTCTTTTGTTGTAGAGCACATTCAAGTCTAGAGCCACTGTCAGAACAATGTTCCTAACATCATATGAGCAATATCATGCGTGCATAAAGTCTCGCTCTATCTAACATTCAAGTATAAGCCTACTACTCCCTCTTTTAGCCATAAATTTTGACGAAGTATCAGATTTACCAGAATCTAGACCCCAAATATATAAAGTACCAAAGTATCTTAAAGTGCAGAAAATTAAAAGTGCAGAAAATAAAGTAGTGGGACATATAGAGTAGTTATTACAGACCAGGCACATACAGTACTCAAAAATTCAGGGCATAGCCCACAAGTAGAAGAAATAATAAGAGAATCAATCCTCAGCCTCAACTTCTGAGTCCTCCTTATCATCATTTCCTTCCTTATCATCAGTACTTCCAGCTACTTCCTCTTCAGTGTTGCTTGCAGCATCACCATTTTCATCTGCCATTCCCTCATCTTTATTGTATGTGCCATTCCCTTCAGTGTTGCCTTCAGCACCATCATTCTTATCTGCCACTGCCTCATCCTTATCCATTTCACCATTTTTGACACTCAGAGCCACTAACAGTTTGTCCATACTACTTTTCCTTATAGTGCTGATTTTGATGGTTTCCTCTAGTGCCTTAGAAATCTCCTTCATCTCAGCAAGTATTCCACCCTTAGTTGTTGATTTGTCAGTCTCATTCCTGGATGTTATAACAATATCTGGGACATGTGTCCCTTGGTATAGTTTATAATGCAGAGAAATAGGGGATTCCCTCTTGCATGCAATATCCGAGCTTACCAAAATATTAGTGTTTTGACTGAGAATGATCTCACATATTAAAGATGGAAAAGCTATGCGCATTTTAACAGCGAAAGAATGAGCATGTTTCATTGTTTGCTCAAAAATGTAGGTTCCAAAGTCAAAACTAGTCTTTGTGCCAACAACAAAGATGAACTTACCTAACCCAATAGCAATGGTTGAGGTGTGATTTGTAGAGACCCAATTTGCAGCTCCTATCCTGTGGAGCATAGCATATTTTACACTCGGCTTGCTTGCAAGTAGCTTCCCTTTCACAGGCAACTTCCTCACCTGTTGAGCATTAATCTCTTGACAAATCTGATCATCTGTTACTTCTAGCTCCATGTAGATACCTACATTTCTTCCTAGAAATTTGTTCATCACTTCTGGAGAAAAATCTACAGAACAACCTCTCACAAATTTTTTCCTGAACTCCTTGCTAAATGAGTTGTCACAATCTTCGGGAATATTGACTATGAATTCTTTAACAAGCTTTTCATAACAACTCCCAAAACCACTGACACTTTTCTTTAAGCTTGCTTCATCAACAAGGTCCATGATTTTCTTGCACTCAATAGCATCCTTACCTAATTCCCTTTCCAATTACAATCTCCTCTGACATATGAACTTCCATTTCTCAACACCAGACATAGGATGGAATGAGATGTTGTCTATAGGAGTCTCTGGAATATTAGCAGGAATTTTCTTACCTCTAGAAGTCCTCTTCTTAGCAAGTGGCAGAATGTCAAGGACATCTTGCTCAACTTCGTAATCTGATTCACTATCAGGGACTTCCTTTCTTTTGAGAGATTTTTTCTTGTTAACAAGAATACTCACCTTGCTCTAACCTTTAGTAGGTCCCACAACTTTGCTCTTTTTGGTGACCTTGGAAGATTGACATTCAGTGTGAATTCTTTTATCTTTCCTTTTCTTTAACCTATTGGCTTAGTCACAAAATCTCATCACCGCAACCGATTCAAATCAACCATCAAAACATTCATAACTGAACCTATCAACCTTTTACAAAACTGAATCCAGACCCTTAAACCCTTTTACAACATCACACTGAACCATCACGATCCAACCAACACGAAGATCCAATCTGTAACCTTACACAAACAAGAAGCACAATCGGATCCACAGAAAGAAGAACACGTGAAGGTAGTATTTTTCTTATACTCTTAGATCTAGTCCTATATGCTTGTTTCTTAGGGTGTTTAGGTTCTAAAAAGGATAGAGGAAAGAAAAAGGAAGCAAAAACCTGGAAAAAAAATATAAAAAAAGGAATCTGAAGATTTCGGCGCGGCGGCGCTGCCGTCAAGGCCGCCTAGCCACCGCCGGAATATGGGTTTTCACGGCAGCCTTCATCAAGGTTCGCCGGAAAACTCATCTTTGTTCTTGGGTGATCAAGAGAGAGAATAGAGAAAGATAGAAGACGGAAGAAGAAGAAAGAGAAAAAGAAACTGTAAATGAAAGGGGAAAGCTGACTAAAGCCTATTTATAGGCCCCCACATGTGCTCCAATCCCATGTGTGTGGGTGCACGCTCTAACGTGCACCCTCACTCCCCAGATCCGCTGATCTATATCAAAGGGCCCCTGATGCCTGGCTCCATACTCTTATCTAGGCCACATGATTTTGATCAAACGGCCCAGGTTAGACCCTGAAGCCCAGCACGTCCCAGCCTACCCTTTTAAGCCCAATCTACTTCTTTTTATCTTCTGCACCCCCAATATATTCATGTACCCCCTGCATTCATATTTATTTTTTTTATCTTTTTTTTTCCATGCATTTTTATTTCAATTGTATTTTATTTTACTGCATTTTAGGTTATTTTATTTTATCCTTACATTCCATTTTTTTATGCATTTTAATTGTTGTCATTTTATTTTCCAGTAATTAGAATGTATCTAGTTCCAATGTAAACAATAATTCAGAAGAACCACCGCATGTGTCTTTTTATTTATTTATTTATTCTGCTTTATGTATTAAAAAAATGCGAAAAATATTAGTTTAGATTAAAAGATTTTGTAGTGATTCAACGTCACTACGAATTTCTCACGTTTTATTTTATTGCTACATTAGTTTTAGTTTTAGGTTTAATTGTTATTTAAAAACAACAATAGCATGCAAATAACCAAAATTCAAAAAATCATTTTTACAATAAACCTTGATTCTCAAATCAAGTGATTCCTTTTATCTTTATTTTCTTAATCAAATTCTAATCAATTTAATCATATTTTTGGGTAATTTTCTTTTAATATAAAAAACACAAACAAGTTCTTTTGGCTCTTTGCTTTTTTACTTTAAAACCTTTTTCAAAACTAATAAAAAACACAAAACAAATCAATCGAAAATTTTACCCCGAAGTACGAGGTTTTGATCCCTCACGAGTACGTAGGCAAAGGACCTTGTCCTTCCAAATCATAAAAAATTTAAATAAAAACAATTTTCCTTTTCTTTTAATCACTACTCCTTCTTTAAAAAGCAAGTAAGTTATAGCACAAAAAATGAATAAAATCAAGAGGTTCTCGTAGAATACTACGAACGTTTAGGGTGCTAACACCTTCCCTAAATGTAACCAACCCCCGAACCCTAAATCTTTTTAAAATGTGGTAATTTGAACTTTTTTCCACTTCCTTTTGAAAAATTAAAAGTTCAGTCATGAAATAAAATTAGTGAGTCAATGCTAACCTAAATAGCTTGATCTCCAAAAACTGACGCGACAGAAATGGATGTTTCACTGGGGACATCCCCTAAGAGGGTTGAGCCTAAGTTGAATTTATTCAATTTTTTGTGCTATAACTTGCTTAAAATGAAAATAGAAAATAAAAGATGGAAATATGTGCCTGTGTTTTTTTTTTCTTTTACGTGAGTGGTGAGATAAGTCCTACACCCGGACTTGAGGGAAACATAAGATAGGATGGTGGTATAATCAAAGTACCATACCGAGAGTAAGTTTCGGGTTTTGGTGCATGCGATATAACCCTGCTCAATGGAGGTCTCTTGGAAGTAATACTGTGTCGACATGAGTAGTCATGTTTGGCATTGTTATTTTCAAGTGGCCTAAGAAGTTGAAGACCTTTAGTTACCTTTAACCCATCTTATCCTTTTAGGGCGTAGTGCGGTGGCTAATCAAGAGTATTCTTGAATTGGTTGATACGCGATACTACACTTAAACGAGACTTTCCTACGAATGTTATTGGACCGGGAGTAGTCCCGTAATCCGATAATATTCGGAAGTGGTCAAAGACTTTGAGAACTTGGTAGAACCCGAAATACAGGCACATGTCAAACCATAGTCCCTACCATATAGCATGTTTACCCTTGACTCCAACATATGGACTTAAACCACACCATGTTTTCACCACTTGTGTAGCATAATCATACATACATGCATTCATTCATAAAAACTTTTTCCTCATTAAATATGAAGGACTTAAATAAGTTTTTATAAACATCAGAGGTGTGGACCTTGTAAAGAGGAACACCAAGAAATACAACTTCAAAAGTTTTAAACTAGACCTTAGCTTTGTTAGGGACCTTTTTCCTTGACTTTGCTTTTTCTCTTGAGGGAAATGTTTGTAATATTTCAAATTATCAAATGAAACAATGTTCCTTATGATGTTTACAATTACTTTGACAAATCCTTCGAGAAATAAATTGTCCATATTTGCATAAACATATCATTCATCATTTAGCACTCATAGTCTCTAGTCCGAGTCTCACATTGTGTCTTTTCAATAAAGGGTCAATCCATCAGTCAACTCGCGTCTACAACACTCGAGCAAATCAAAAGAAGAGAATGGAGTCGATTGAACAAGAAAACTAGGTGCTCCGTGAGGAAGTAGCTACACTCCGAGAAGGAATGGAGAAGCTAACCACTATGATGACTACTCTGATGGCTGCTCAGACTCAGACACCAGTCCCTCAGCCTGCCAGCACTTCTCTGGCTCAGCCAAATACATCCGCTATGCCCATTTCAACAGTATTTGCTAGTAGTCCTTAACCACCATGCTTGAAGGTTATCTCTGGGGAAAGCCTCTTAACTCTGGTGAAGGATTTCGCCCACATGTCTGCAAGGCTCCAGTGCTTACTACACAATGTGCAATTCCTTTTCCTCAGCCTGGTGTATCTTTTTCTCAAGCTGATATGACTTACTCAGCACCTTTGGTTCACACTGCTCAGCAAGACCATGGACCTATTTTCCATGCCGAAAGTGTATAAGCATATGAGAGAGTGGATGACTTACAAGAGAAATATGATAAGATAAACTGAGAAATGAAGGCTCTCTGTGGGAAAGAACTGTTTGGCAAGAACACCCATGATCTTTGCTTGGTTCCCAATGTCGTGATACCACCCAAATTCAAAGTTCTCGATATTCAAAAGTACAAAGGAAACACTTGCCCTAAGATTCATCTAGTAATGTATGCAAGAAAGATGTCCACTCAAGTTGACAATGATAAACTTGTTATCCACTACTTCCAAGACAGCTTGACAGGTGCCGCACTGATGTGGTACATGGGTTTAGACAGGGCTGATATCAAAGCTTTCAATGATTTGAGCGAGGCTTTCATCCAACAATACAAATACAACTCGTACTTGGCCCAAGACAGAGACGAACTTCGGGCCATGACCCAAAATCATAAAGAATCCTTCAAGATATATGCCCAACGGTGGAGAGAGTTCGCCGCACAAATCTGTTCACCTCTGGAAAAGAAGGAGTAGACCAAGATTTTCCTAAAGACTCTGAATCAATTATATTATGAGAACATGGTTGCAAGTGCACCAAGAAACTTCGCAGAGATGGTGACCATGGGTATGCGTCTGGAAGAAGGAGTCCGGGAAGCACGTTTGGTCAAAGAAAGTGTTCCCACTGACGGTTCTGAGGAGAAAGACCAGGAGTGAGTATGGTGAAAGGTTGGCCTCAACATAAGTATCCGGGTTGTGACCCTGTTGTCGTTGTTATGCCCCCCACCAACACTGTTCAAAATACAGGTTATCAACCCTAGTTTCAACAATATCAACAACAGTATCAACAACAGTCTCGACAACAAGCTCCAAGAGCAAAATTTGATCTGATTCCCATGAAATATGCGGAGCTGCTTCCCGATTTGCTTGAGAAGAACCTTGTCCAAACTAGACCACCTCTCTGATGCCTAAAAAATTGCCAGCAAGGTTTAGAGCCGATCTCTCATGTGTCTTTCATCAAGGGGCACTAGGTCATGACTTTGAGCACTGTTACGCTTTGAAGAATACAGTTCAAGATTTAGTTAAAGCCAATATCCTGCCTTTCTTAGATTGAACTCTAACATGCAAGTTATTCCGCTACCGGATCATGGTGCTTATTGATGTGACACATGGATTTTGGTTAGCTACAATTGGGTTGTTGTTGATGTTTCTTCCGATACTCATATGTCCAAATAATATGTTTGTTGTTATCTGTTATTTTTTTAAAAATCCTTTTGTCCCGCCCGAGACAAAAGTGAACTTGTGTGGGGCTTTTTGCTTCATGTATTTTCCATCATTAATAAAAAAGTCGTTTTGATCCTGACTTCATTTTTATTTTGTGCTTTTTCTGGAAAAATGGTAACACAAAAAACCTAAAATTTCTTTAATCATTTCAAAATGTCTGCATACAATCATTCACTTTCTAAAATCAAACATAAATGTAGATCATACATTGGTAAACCCGTTGAACACATCAGCCATGTACTCTCTCCCAACTTTGAGTTCCTTGTGTCTGAAACTGAAGAATAGGAGGATGAAAAGGTTCCCAATGAGATCTCTCACTTACTAGGGCATCTTAGCCGTCGAAGCTGCAAATAAAAATATCAAGAAGATTGTCCAGAAGATGGCATTCACTTACAAAGACTGACATGAGATGCTAACGTTCACCTTTCACGAGTATTGTACTTCGGTACACACTTCGACAGGGCCAACCCCCCTCCATCCCTCAGTATACAGCATGAAGGCCATGCCTCCCATGGAGGTCGGAGTCCTGTCAACGGAAGTTCTGATGAACGCCAAGCTTGATTGAACTTAAACGCATCACTGTCGTATGTCATGGACAGTTATATCAAAAGGATGAATCAAGCTTTCGACAAAGAAGGCCCGTCCCAATGAATTTCAAGAAAGAGGCCTTGTGCTAAAAAAGACACTATCTTTCCAACCAGACTCAAGGGGCAAGTGGACGCCTAACTATGAAGGCCCGTGTGCAATGACTCTTGTGACAATCGATAAGCATCCAATGCCTTCTAATTCCTCTGACATAGTTGTTATCTTGTACTACTGCAGACATGAAGAGTGGAGTAGTGGAGGTAGTGGTTATACAATTGTACTATGTCTTTTTCATGCGCTCTTAAGTGGATAAGCATCAAATGCCTTCTAATTCCTCTGAAATAGTCGTTGTTCCAGGCTTCCATTCCTTCTGCAATGATATGTATTGAGAATAACAACTTTTACCTAACTCCAGCTTCCAGTCTTCGGACTCTGATGAACTCCAGCTTCTGAGGCTCTTCAGACTCTCTGATGACGTCAGCTTCTGGTAGTTAGCTTCTAATGGTCTTCAGACACTCCTTGTCTTCAGACTCTCTCTTGAAACATAAGCTTCCTTTGTAGATTCCTTTGCTCTCTTTTGTTCTTTCAGAACCAATACTTGATTATAATTTTTGACTATGGTCCTGCACACTTGAACAAATATTAGCAATACCAATTGACATTTTAATACCTTGTTATCATCAAAACTTAAGGTGGCAATGTTAAACACATTTTGTTCCAACAATAACATCCAATGGTCAAGATTTAAAATTAAAATCACAGACCATGCCCTCTTCCAATTTACACCCCTCTTCCTTTCATCCCAGATTCACGTTTCTCTTCTCTCTTCTGCTGGCACGTTTCTCTTCTCTCTTCTGTTGGCAATTAATTGATGTCGATCAAGAAGATGTTCATGGCATAGTTATATATTGATTGATAAATTCCCCAAATTAATTGTGCTGAATTGATTGTTTAATAATATGAAATCATGAATATTGAATTGAATTGCATCGGTCATGGATATTGAATATTGAAGGTTGAAGGTTTTTTTTTTCCCTCTCAAAATAAACAAATCACATGTGAGGAAGAGTGATGATTGTTGTGTGCAGAGGAAGCTGAGATGTGAGGAAGGAAGCGTGGTTTGTGCAGAGGAAGACGCGATGTGAGGGAAATGATACAAGATTTGGGTTTTTTTTAATAAACAAATAGTTTTTATTTAAAATCCTTACCCTTGAATATTCTTTTGCCACACGTCCTGCATCCATGACGTAAATGGACTAAATGGAGTATTAGGTAAATGGAGCATACCTAGACTCAACTCTGATATGCCAAATTCCTAAGCCATTCTCAATCCATGATAAACTGTTGAGAGTTCTGCATGCAGGATATTTGAAAATCCAATGTTATCTGCAAAGCCGCAATACCAAGCACAATCATCATTATGAAGCAAACCCCCAAAACCGGAGACACCGGGGTTACCATGACTGCTCCCATCAACATTTAAAATCATGTCATTCACATTGGACGCATTCTACTTTACCGACCTCGTGACAAATTCATGTCGTTGTTTAAGGAAACGCTTTGATAACAACTAAGCATAATTAAAAGCGGCGTGCCTTAAGGTGAAGGAAGACACCAATTCATTTATTTATTTGTATTAATAGTCTAAAAAAAAATTATTTTTTTGGGATAGTCTAAAAATTATTATAATGTTTGACATAAAAATACACTTTTTAAGAATAAATTTCATAATTTCTTAAAATGCTTATCCAAATAAACTAAACAAACATGTTTTTCGTCAGTTTCATTTATTTGGTTTGGAATACATCAAATGTTATTTTACTGTTACAAATGTTTTAATTGATGGTTTCTATCGGTTAAAAATATATTTATGAAGCTTAATTACAATCAATTCATAACTGAATTATGTTCTACTTTACAATGAACGGGAAGCAAGTGTGAGGGATATTATATAGTTTTAGCAGGATACCAAATCTTTTATGAAGTCATTCTCTCATCTTGTGATAGCTATTCAACCATCATATAATTATTTTGAGTGGAGTATCCTAGAGAGTAATTTATATGATTAATAATCTTATCAAGTTCCTTGAGTATTCAAGAGTTGATCACGTATCCTAGCTGGGTGTTACAAAAAGTATATCCTATCCTATATATAACTTCCCATCTTTGGAGTATTTGTTTTACTTTAAGCTGGAGATTAGGTTCTCATCAAGTCTTCTAAAAAAATGACCTCTTAATCGATAAAAGCTTACAAGATAGAAAATGAAAAGAAAAGAAAAAGATAAAATAAAAGGAACAACAGAAGAAACATAACCAAAAAGAAAAGGTGAATCAATCTAGAAGCATGCCCCTAGAGCGGGTAAAATGAACCGGAAAACCCCTTTGCTTCTTGCTTTTCTTGGCGTTACCTTAATGAAAGGCTTTTCCATAATAGCAGAACGATTCTTTAAATAATTTATACTTATTGTTGTCTCTTCCTCGTGGGTATAAACCTGAGGCACACTAGCACCAACTTCTTTGTCCTTCCAATACGACTGCATAATCTCCAAGTCATGAGCGACGTTGGGATTTAAGTCATCTTCGCGGATATAATCCAAAGTTGTCACTGCATCACTCCAAGGGCCACTAATACGCATGTCAAGAAATTTTTTTTACTTTGATGATCATTCGCTTGTTTCTTAGCCTGAGCTAAGTTGTCTTAAACTTGCACTTGTTTCTCATGAAGTGCACTGACAACGATATAAGATATCTCTATCTCCTGAGTAAAGATATCTTCTATATAACCAGTAACTGCCATGTCCTTCGACCTTATTATATCAATAAGAATAAGATCCTCTTTTATAACAATTTTACTTGCCGCGATGTTTGGAATTTGACCTGAAGGTGTGACATCAACAACCTTCTCAGCTTCAACATTTGATGCAGTAGGCATAGCCACATGTTGTTTATGCACAATTACTGAACTTGTAGAAGTTTTTTGAATATGATAATTGCAATTTTTAATAGTATGCACAATTATCTGATATGAGTAGCAAAGAGGGGGAAGCTACACATACTCACCATTGACATAAAAATCAAAGCCATCCATTTCAACAAACATTCATTCATGCAAAATATAGAATCCAAATCAACCTCTGCTAGTACCCTTGTGAAGTGACCGAAAGTCCTTTTCTTAGTGGCCTCATCAAGAATCAAAGGAGTGCCTAACGCCCCTGCAATTTTGAACAAAGTTGTGGACTTCCAGTACTCATGGGAAAGACCATGAATGCGGATCCATGTTTAAGCATTGGCTTGCTGCACGGTTTGGGGATTAAAATCAACAGGCCAAGCAAAAGTTCTCAACAAACACAGTGCAAGATTCCAAGATCCTATGGATCTTACAGCACTTAAGTCATCCAAGGATGAAAATATAAATTCAATGTAGCCTTTACCTAGAGACACCAAGGACCGAGGCATATTCGTTTTCCAGAACTTTGAAATTCTTGCTTTCAAATCTATCATTCGAATAGGAAAGGAACCCTTTGAAAGAGTGAACCTTCCGTGAAGTACCATTTGACAGTCTAGAATCCCTCCCAAAAATGCATTCTCAGAAATTTTGATTGAGATTTAATCACCCTTAAAACACGGATTTGGAAGTTGAGAAGCTGGAATATTGCACGATCTGGGTAAAGCTTGTGAAATCAATTTTGTAACCGTTGTGGAGCCAATTGACCTAGAGGAGGGATTTGCCATGATAAGGCAAAATAGACCCACAAACCACTGCCAACAAACAGAATTACATAGAAAAACAAAACCCAGATTGCAAGCAAGCAGCAACCAAGTCACAATTCACAAAACACAGTCTATAAATCAAACACATACCAAGCCAAGGACGCGAGCAAACACGAAACCAAGAACGATAAATCATTTTGATACATAAAAAAAATATGAATTTTATGAAACTAAAGAAAAATAGGAAATATTTGAAAGAGGTGTTTTTAATAGCAATCACTTCTTTTTACTGAACTGCAAAACTTTGTTAGGTCTTAAAACTAATACAAAAAAAGTCATTCATTAAATATTTAAACTTTGTTACATTTGAAGTAAACTGAACCAATGAAGTGAGGTAGATTTGAATTATTAAACTAATTCACTAAAAGAAAGCCAACAGCAATTTATTAATCATAAGTAGGTGTAAAATATTCTACAAAATGCATTTTGCATTTAATTTGCCTCAATTCAATTGGCAATTAAACTTGTTAAAGATACAAGGGTTCATGTCAAAAATCAAAGTTTATTAACCCTGTATATCCCAAAATATGTAATTTACTGAAACATTTATGAAAAGAAAAATATCAAATTATTGTACTCATGACAATCATTAGCACCTTAACCAGGCTGCCTAAATTCTACCAAAAACCTACAGGGAAAGAGCACAATCAATGATTATTTTAACCGCTATTCAACACGCTCTTCGAAACCCGAGCATAGTACCTGATGAATCAAAGAATTCATGATCTCAAACAAATGTACCATTGCTTGCAGCAACCCACCAGAGCTTAATGTTCAAAATTTCAAGCCCCAACTTTTGGTTTTGATTTTTGTTTCTTATTATCCAATGATGACAAGCCCTTGCCGAGTCCAACCGGGGCCGGTTCTTGCACAGGCGCGCTTTTTCAGCATCAGCTGAATCACTTGCTGGAGGGCTGTTAACTTCGGTTTGTGTGGAGGGCCGTTAACTTCAGTTTGTGCTACCACATTTTCCTTAAAGAGTATAAGCGCAGCTGGAATTGGAAACAAAAATTATCTGACAAGTATTATTGCAAATTTTGTGAAGTCCATTTGTACAATTCTAGCATGCAAAGATTTCTTAAAGCTTACATATATATGGAAATAATATATTTTCTTACAAGAGATTTTTAAATACATAGTTGTTAATAAGTATGAAGAGGAAACAGATAACAAAACGAGATGTAGGTAAGATCCATCATCCATATACAACGAGCTTGTGAAAATCAATGCTGTAGTTTAGTTTTTCCTTTTAAAATCTTGATTAGAAATATCCTTTAGGATTGTATATTTGTAACATTGCAATTAATCATTGAGGATCAAAAAATGACTACTTCAATCTCTCTCTCACTTTATGAACCCTATTAATGGCTTCTTCTAAGGACGAAATCAAGCTTCATTTGAAACAAAGAGAACTTGAAATGATGTGGATTAGACTTTCACAAGTTGTGGGAACTTAAAAATTTCATTTAGAGTCGTTTGCCATCGAAGACATTGTGATGCTTCAAAACCATATGTAATTCTACTTTTCAAAATAATGAGCTCATATAAAAATAATCATCATCAATTCTACTATCACTCACTACTAAAAAAACAAAAATTAGTGAGGAAAATTTAGTTAGGGAAAACGTGAAATCCCTTTCAAATTCCGTCACTAAATTTTGCGACCAAAGAATTTGTGAGAGATTTCATTTTTTCCGTCACTAATTTTCCTCCCTAATTTTGCTTTTTCTAGTAGTGTATCTAGGTGTTGTGATTCCTTCGCTACTGTAAGGTAGTCAAAACAAATTCGGACCAATAATATCACATTCTAGCCTACAAAATGATAACGGTCTTTATCCTCAAACTCATGTATCCTATAGCCAAATACCCTCTATTGCATCTGAAACAAAATGATAACGGTCTAATGCCTAAAATCTATCCCTACGACTATGACTTTCAAGGTCCTCCTCCAAGGAAAGCAAGACTAATAAAAAGTGATTATGTCTAAAACATCGTTGAGGATCCAAATCTGCTTGGTATGCCTTTCAATATGGGCTCATTACTTGGGTTGACAGAGTTACATATGGTTTTGAAGCAATACAAATGTCTTCAATGGAAAACAATTCTAAAAGAAAAACTTAAGTTTCCACAAGTTGTGCAAGTCATATTTGCATCCTTACATGAAACATCATTTTGAGATCCCTTTTTTCGAAATGAATGTCGATTAACATCCTTGGAAAAATCCATTATTAGGGTTCACGAAGTGAGATAGGGTGAAGTAGTCATAAATAATTAATCTTTATGGATATTTCTAATCATGAATATAAAAATAAGGCTTAATAGCAGTTTTAACCCCTTAATTTTTTCAAAGTTGCGATTTTGGCCCCCAAAGAAGAAAAAAACTACAAAACCGCCCCCTAAGTTTTGCACTTGTGGCAGTTTTGGCCCCCAAAGCCAATTTTGACTTGGTCTACGCTGACGTGGCACCGTAATTGAAGTGCCACGTGTTATTTTTATTTTTATTTTTTTGCCTTGGGGGACAAAACTGCTACAGTTGTAAAACTTAGGGGGACTTTTGTAGTTTTCTTTCTTAGGGGGCCAAAATCACAACTTTAGGAAAGTTAGAGCACTAAAACTGCAATTAAACCTAAAAATACAACATTGATATTTAGCATCTCGTTGTGTGCACGACAAACCATGCCTATGCCTCCCTATGTTACTTGTTTCCTCGTTAGACTTATCAGCAACTACTTATTCAAATCTCTTATAATAAAATGCATTACAAGTGACTTCACAAAATTTGCAATAACACTTGTAAGATCATTTTGGTTAGCAATTCAAATTGCATCTATAAGATAATTAAGTTCAGATATATCATTTAAAGTAACAATAAATAGTCTTCTCAACAAATTTATTTCCCAAAAAAAAATAAAAAATTGTACACCTACAATGCAATAAAATTGAATTTTAAGAAATTACCACATTTATTAAGTGAAGATAAAGTAAAGTAATAAATGTAGGATGAAAGACCGAAAAAGACATTGATCTCTATATAATGATGCATAATAAAAATACTTACCCACTTCCATATCATAAACCAAGCATCTATAGAAAAATCAAATATCGAGCATAGGATAACAAATAAGGGCTTATATATATTCTCACATATACAGGATAAGTAATAGACTACTTTGTAGTTAGTCACAATGAAAATGAAAACTTTTTTGATAGAATATAACTGAAACCTTTACTACAATACAAATCATCTATTTATATGTCATCGTGAGCTTACCTCAGTTGGTATGGATAATGCATAATATATGCAAGGTCTGGGGTTCAAACCTCGGCCACCATAAAAAAAAATCATTTATTTATATGAAATATTAGATAAAAGTAATTCATAAAGTTACAACTAAATATTTGTATAAAAATTAATAAAATTATTTTATTATTCACTGTTATCTTTCATGATAAAATATACAAAGTTATCTCTAAAATATAATTATGAATACAAAAAAATATACTTTAAAAGTTGAGTTTTTTCCATGTACACTTTTCTAGTGACAATTATTAGTAATCGCATTTAAAACATCGTCAAAAGAATTTATGTATGGAAATCTTGTTTTGTATTAAAGGTGTTGTAATAAATACCCAAACTTAGAAAAAATATAAGTGAGATTTGAAAAAAAAAATTAACTATAATGATAGATATGTTCTATAGTAAACAAGTGTATCAACAGAGGGATTTACACAATTGTGTAACCTTCTTCGTAAATGAGGAGACGCCTTAAAGAAAAAATTAACAAAAATATAGTGAATGGTACAACCATTGTACGTTTGGGAATTAAAATTCAAAATATAACTAGTGTTTAAATATATTATTGTTCTAAATGAGAAAATGAAAACAAAAGAATTGCGAGACACAAGCATATGCAAAATTATTTAACATAATATCATGATTCAAATCAAAATAATATAAAATATAGCTATAAATATAGTTCGCACAAAGAGAGTTATCAAAATTATATATTTATGTATTTGAAATTTAAAAGAACGCTTACTTTGTAAATTGATAATGGTCATATCGTATTTCGTCGATTTGAAAGGATGATAATAAAATATCATTTACAAAGGTTGTTCATCCTGCCAAATCGGAGATCCTTGGATTGATGGTGTTGAATGGACTTTGTGTAGAACCCTTTATCCAACCATTCTGGTTTTCACCTTTTAGTATGTGTGTTCTCTTGTGCCACAGACCATGCTTGTTCACCTTGGCCCGCATTCTTCATGTGGCACACACCTTATCGATTGTTCACATTGATCAAAGTTCTTCCATGTCGACGATTGCTTAGGTTGTCTTCTTGTGGATCTGTTTGCTTTCATGCCCTAGCCCCTTAGACTTCTTCTGGTATGAGCCCTTTGGAACTTAGCAATGGTAGGCTTCGGCCCATGTCAGAACTGGTGCAATTGCATATGAATGTACATTTTTCAAATAAATGTACATCTAGTAGTTAACTACGGGATGTATATTTAGGGGACCTTAGAGATATTGAGGGAACCTAAAGAGAAACACCCTTTACATATAGTAGATGATAGTCATGGGATAAACATATATCACAAATATTATTTCACAACAAATGGAATGTCTGGAGGTTATTTATATACAAACATCATAACAAATAATGTATTTTTTCACAAACATTAGTAATGAGCAACTAACAATTAATATGGTCAAAAGAAATTAATATAGTCAACTTGTCAAATTTGTTATAAATTTATTTTATTCAAAGTGAATACAATGTAAATATTAAATGTATAAAATAATTCAAAGTACTTGACCAAAAAAAAAATCAAAGTATAAAATAGTATAATCTATTATGTATTTGGCTTTTAATTTAATGTAATTGTAATGAATAAGTCTTGTAATAGATATCCAATAAGTTATATACAATAGTATGCTACACTGATGATATATTTAGATAATTATTATTGACTGAACTTTATATAATTACTTCATTTGGTCTCAAGTATAAGAACCACTCTTTTTTCATATTCATTAAATAACTTATGTATCTAGTATAATAATAGACTAGATACATCCATTATTTCATAAATTTATAAAAAGAATTTTCGCTTACATTTGAGCCCAAAGGGGTACTGAACCATAAAAAATAAAAAAAAGTTAAATTGTTAAATTTGATTTTTATATTTAAGAGATATTTTGCTTACATTTGAGACCAAAAAGGTACTAAGACATAAAAAAAATTAAATTAAATTGTTAAATTTGATTTTTATATTTAAGAGACATTTAACATTTTAATGAGGTGTAAAAATGTTTCAAGAATGTTTTTTTTAGTCAAGAAATTATTTTTAAAGAAATATTTGTTGGGGCTCCCACACTATACATAATTAATACACTCTTGTTTTTTTTAAATGGGCATAGTTTGTTGTTATTCTTAATTATATATTTTCTTTTACTAAATAACAACATTAATTCATCCAAATTGCTTGCATACATCGAT
>Ga0315913_1003699_pt1 | contig 18389 bp, 9 predicted proteins | sample MpolsnodulesMG_FD_207736 | JGI IMG/M metagenome (GOLD analysis project Ga0315913, IMG submission 207736) | Medicago polymorpha root nodule microbial communities from Los Angeles, California, United States - small nodules | ecosystem: Host-associated > Plants > Roots > Nodule | place: USA... | reverse complement strand
AGGAGGCATAGAAGAATAAAATGAAGTGAGGTTGATTGATTTTAATTAAAAGAATCCAAGTCTAAGTATGGATTAAGGCATATTAAAATTTGATTAAGAAATAAAAGGAAGAAGGGGCCTCTTGGGTTAAAATCCAAGGAATTTTAAGAAAATGTTTTTGGTGTTTGGCATATTTGAATATTTTTTGAAAATGATTTTTCTAAGTTCAAAGTAAACTAAAAAAAAATTTAAGCGTTTCGATGTAGTGTAAAAAAATAAAAGCGTAAGAGAAATTATAAAGGATATTGGGTCCAAAGTAAAATCTCATCCTAAAATTACTAGTTGTTTGCTTTTAAGTTCCTCAATTTAGTCCAATAATTAATCCTAATTTGTCACTAATTGATTTCAGTCCTCGATCACGATCATGACATAAAGCGGAATAAGTAAAAGTGTCATAGTGTCGGTGCATATTCTCATTTATGTGTATATACATTATTCCTAGTTACATTCTAAAACATAATGAGCAAAGAAATAAAATGGCAAATAAATATAAAATGCATGATATGCTATTAATACTAGATGAACTAAAATAAAGCAACTAAATAAATAATAAAAGAAAAAGAAAAAAAATGAGATAATAATACTAAATAAAAAAACAGCAAGTAAATAAATAATAAAAGAAAATTAAAAAAAAGGAAAAAAAGAGGTAATTACACTAAACTACACTAAAACTAAAGCAAATAAATGGATAATAAAGGAAAATAAAAGATGAGATGATAATTCTAAAAAATAAAAACAGCAAGTAAATAAAGTAAGTAAAATAAAAATGTAAGAAATAATTTTTTTAAAAGATAAACTAAATAAAACAAGCAGATAAAAAGGAAAAAATGCATGAAATAACACTAAAGTAAAATAAAAAATATGATGTAATGTTGCATATTTCTAGATATGTTTAAAATATAAAAAAATGACAAAAATAAATAAGTAAAAGCTAGAGAAAGTATAAAGAAAAATGCAAAAAATGAAATAAAAATAAAGGGTGCAGATCTAAAAGGTGGATGCAATAACATTCTACATATAGGACAAATATGGACCCCACAGGCAAAAGAGGGAGGAAGTAAACTTATTCTTCCCCACCAAGAAGCCCTTTCACGTGAGAACAACAACAAGAAACAACACCATTTTTGATTTTCCTTAAAACTCAAATAGTCATCAAATCTCACAAATTAAAATGCCATTTTGATTGGATTTTCACGCTGATCATGAATCCAAGTTTAGATTTCACATTGAATGTTTGTATAGAGAGAAAAGTGAAAAATAAGTTTTGACCCAAAAAATAAAACTCAAAAAAACAGTGAATTAAGAAAAAATAATTAAAGGGAAAGCATCGTAACAACTCCAGGGGTATCAAATCATCAAAACTCACTTTAATTGAGCCTTGAAATGGTATAACTCACTATCACTTTTTCTTAAGAAATTGTTGTTTTGAATTCACGATTTTGGGTGGTTTTTCTTGAGTTTTTGTGTGTTTTTGGGTTGTTGGAAGTGTTTATGAACTTTTGGTTGAAAAATGGCGAAGTTTCATGAAGAAATGAAGATTTTGGAATTTTTTATGAAAATTGTGATTTTGTTAACTCAAAATTTTTTGGTTGAAGAGAGTAACTTGATCATCAGGAGTGAAGAAATTATATTAAGTGGTGGGTAAGAAAGGGTAGTTTGGAATTTTTGTAGAAAATTAGTTTTTGATACTTTTTTTTGATGATTTTTGGTGGTGAATGATGATGTTTTGGATTGTGATGAGGTGTTATGTGTGTAGAAGAATCTAGATGCACAATTTGTGGTGAAGGAAATGTGCATCTTGGGTGAATTTATGAAGGTTAGTGTTTTTTTGAATTTTTGAAATTAATTTGAATTTTGTGATATTTGAAAATAAAAAAAATTAAAAAAAAATGGTGTAAAGTTATGAATTTGGTGATTAGAAATTCAATAGAAATGAAAAGAATTTGAATTGGAATGTTTGGTGTGATGAAATTGAGTTTTCTTGAGAAAGAAGAAACAAAATAAAAAATGTAAAAAAAGTAAATAAAAATATGCACAAAAAATGAAAAATTTGAAGTTAACATTTTAAAATAAGTAACTAAGGAAAAATACTCATGGCAATGCATTTGGTGTAAAAAAATATGTTTGATTTTTTTCATAAAAATTTTAAGTCAAAAAATGGGGTATGACACTACATATATAAGGTAATTCTTATGAAGGAATGGAACCTCATCACCCATCTTCCAGAACACACATTATAAAACTATAGCAAGTGGACTCTTTAGATTTAAGCATTATGATGATGTAAAGGTTTCATCATTATTTGCATCATGAGCTTACAGGAAACCTTCTACAATCAATCACATTTTAAAGGTATTCATAATATCATCCATGTCAGTTTTCTCTAAGAAAACCCACTTTCATCATAGGGGTCTTACCCATTTGCATGATATTAACCAATATCCATATATGATTTGTGTACATGAACTCTATATAAGATCACATGCCATCTTTCCATTTCTTAGGATTTAGGCTATTTAGGACCTTCTAGTAAGACATGGCACATCTTCTACGAGCATCATATCACCTTGTTGAGTCATGACAAAATAATGTTTCTGATCCTAGTGATATGACATATCAGACTCATCTAGATCTTGTGCTACTTGAACTGGTGATTTAACAACAACCCTTTGTTGAATTAGTTCATGTTCCGTTCTTAGAGAAAACATGTATTTTGTGGTACTTAACTTAATCCAAGTTCTACAACCCTCTCACTGGCTCATGTAGAAACATAATCCTTTAAGAGGAATATTTCAATTTTAGCGACAAACAACTTTTATCAAAGAAGGTGGTGTAGAATTAGTATCCCCTAGTTTCTTAAGGGTACCTCTGATGGTCGGATTAGGCAAGTGTACCAAATCGTTTACCAAGTAGTAAAGTGATAAGTAGAGTATCCTATCCACATGGATTATCGTTTCGTGTAGACAATTCGAATTACTTATTTGGAACAAAATAATAAATAAAGAGATAGAGGTTTAGATTTTGCAATTTACTCTGTTTGCAACAGAATAAAGTTACTTGTTTTAATTGCAAAATGTTAGCGGTAGTTAGGATTCTTTGAATCCCCCTACTCATTTGTTGGAATTAATTAACATTCAAGTCAAATTCAATTATTCTAAGTAGACTATCTAAGTGATGAGTTCGCTTGGACATGATAACCTAATCAGTTTCTCAAGTTTCACTTGCTGGTTGCACGGTGATCCTTACGTGCGGAGTCTTACTCTCTCAGGGGTAATTGAAATATAAACCTAAGTTAAAGTTCCTAAATTTCCAAAGGTATGGTTTCTAGTGTTCATAAAGGTTCTCTCATCTATGAATCTTATAAGTACATAACATACTCTCCTTCTACAAACATGCAGCTCTATCAGTGTCTACCTTACCAATGTGCGAGAAGAATGAAGTTATTGTGCTGATTTAAGTCATGAAGTCACTTGGTTATTAACTAATTACTACCTAATTTCAGAAGATGTTCATCAATATTAGGTATATCACCTCCCTAAGTACTTACTATCAAGGTACGCTCGCTTTCGGTTTGTTTCGCTAGTTAGACATATATAGATATCAAGATATGAATATCAATATTAGGCTCTATCACTACCTAAATGCCTAAATCAGGGTTATGCTTCAGAGGAGACAAATCTTACGCACTACAGTAAAACTAAATAACGTACAGAAAATAAATAAATAAAAGATTTTAAATTAAATAATTATCCAACAAACATAACAGAGGTTAATCTTAGAACCCTAGCCTAAAGAGTTACTCATGGTAACTAAAAGCAAATTACAAAAGAAATAAAAACATACAGAGACTCCTCCCTTGAATAGTGCTTGCCTTCCTTTTGAACCGCTTCATTATGAATGAGGAATGGAGTATTTATAGGTAGAGTTTCCACTTGAACTTGGCTAAATTTGCGGGCGTTTTGCACCAAAAAGTCACAAAATAGAGCTTAGGCCGCAAGGCACAGGTGCCAGGCGCCTAGGGCCATATGTCAGGCCCCCTTGTAAGTTTCTAGGTGCCTAGCACGCCACTCTGTGCGTTGGGTGCATGAGAGTGACATCCGGTGTTGAAAACGTTTGTTTCTTTGCCTTTTTGTGTGTTTGCTTCTATGTAAGATGTCTTGAAACTTGGGAACATAATTCCTCCCTCTATAACATATTTTGAGGCCTCTTGAATCTTCATTCTTCATCTTCCCAAGTTCTGCAAAAATATTCAGATGTCTTGCTTTGTCGATATGCATGATCTCTTCGTGAATTTACAACATAAGATCATAAAATTTCTATGTTTCAGGAAGAACAGAATTACAGACTCAAATACAGAAAACATTACAAATTTCCCAAAATCATAATCAATTGTTCTAATACTCCTCTCTTGTGCTTGTAAAACCTACTGAAATTGACTGAAAACATGTCAAGAATAACGTAAGATGACATGTCATCAACCTCTACAAATATACATTCATTAGATACTCTTACATCAATATCTAATATGGTGTCTTTATGAGTACCTCAATTGGAACTTGTCGTGGGTAAAGAATAAATGTAATTTCAATAGTAATTGAATTATGATCGAACTATTTTAAATCGAGTCATGTCAACTATAAAGCGATATAAATAATCATTATACTCCTTAATCAAGTATTTGTCATCACGACCTACTGTTATGGTGTTTATACTCTTTGAGAATTATTCCTTTTACTCCATTTTTGAAGTCTTTGAACCAATTCAAATATTTCTAACTCGTGTCAAACACTCATTCACATTTACTAATTTAATTAGTAATGTAAATGAAGTAAAAGAAATAAATATCTCTAACAAATATGTATGGTGATTCATATACATCATATGTATATTGGTTCAAATAAATCAGATGTTCTTTCATAGTGAAATAATTTTTAAAGATGATACTCACATCCTTCAAATGATATAAAATCAAACGAGTCCAATAGTCTACATTCATGGAATCTGGAATTGTGAATCGCTCTTATTTGCACTAAACAATAATGCCAATGATATACAAAAGTTCAAATCTCATTTGAATAGTTTCACATACGTTATAGATAAGTTTATCAAGATCATGGAACTCAACTCCATTACTTGATTAGCACACTTGTATAGAAAATATTGTTTAGATAATTGGATAACAATTGTCTATTATTCAAACGCGTAGTCCTTCACTTGTCGATACAAGATTTGGGATTAATGCTTCTATTTTAAATGGAACTTAATGACACTTATTTGGTTTCATACCAAGTTTAAATTTAACTCCAAGCATAAGCTCCCAGAGTCAACGAAACAACGTGTTTCATTCTAGACTTAAGTCCAAGCATAACACTTATTTTTTAAATAATTTTTTATATTCAAGAACCTACAAAATATACCTTTTTGTATTTAAAAAATTTCCAAACCAAATAAAACTAGTTGTTGAAATTCAATCCCAACGTAACTTTCAGTTTACTTTTATTGACGTCACTAAAACACTTTTATAAAACCTTGTTCAGAAAATTTGTCGTTACGAGCAAAAATCGAGATAAGCGGGGTCTCTTTGGATTCAATATTTTATTTTTGATAAAAACCGGCAGACTAACTGTTGTACAAGGATAATCAAAATCCTCTTTTATCAGAGATACTATGTGATACCTCAAATTTAAAAAAATAAATTCCAAATCAAATAAAACTAGTTATACTGCAAAAAAATTTAGTTTTCCCAAAAAAATTTTAATTAAGTTTTTTAAAAAAAAAAAAAAATCACATATCCCATTGTTATTTTAGTTTTAACAATATTGACTAATCTTGGGAGGGGGAAGAAAGATGAAGAGGATAGAAAATTATTTGGATAGTAAAGCAGAAGTTAGGAGATATATATTCAAATTTTTAACAATTATATCGCATTTTTCCAAAACAATAAAGTTAATTTTAGCATTCAAATGTCATGAAAACAAACCATATCAATTTGTATCATTCTCCATCATTTCTTTCCAACCAAAACATTGTTTTAGTTGTATCCGTGTTAAACAACGTTACAATTTAAAAAGAAACAACTCATTACCCTTGATTTGTCACAAAAGTTGTTTGTTTATTTGGCAACACCAAGTGAAACAAAAAATAAACGATATTCAGTTTCAAGAGTGGGTATATGATACACACACACACACATATATATATATATATATATATTGAAGACCTTAATATCATTCACTCATCTCTATATACGTTGTGCAACAAAATATGTTTATCTTTAAAGTTTTTTGGGTTATTTATCTTCTGACCCTCCAACTTTTCTTGGCCAATTCTTATCGTGCAAAGAGCCTTGTGCCAGCTTTGTATGTTTTTGGTGATTCAAGTGTAGATGCTGGAAACAATAACAATTTGAATACAATTGCTAAGGTTAATACATTCCCGTATGGCATAGATTTCAATAATTGTTCTACAGGAAGGTTTAGCAATGGTAAAACCTTTGCAGATATTATTGGTAAGTTTTAGTTAGGTTCACCAGTTATTCTTACTTCATCTAACTCAAGACAATAAAAAAACATTGAGTTTATTTTTTTGAGTTGATTGTATGAGAGGCAATCAAATCCTAGTAAAAAAATAAGATGTCTCATCGATGATTCGGAAATTAGTCTCACAGCACACGCTCTAAGGGCCTATGTTGTCGGGATAACTGCAAATTGTCAATTGATGTCTCATTTAGCTCTTCAAATATTAAAAGACCGAGATATTAGATATGTTGAAGCATGTGTTCAAACTTGTAATACATGTCTTTGCGTATTGTGAGTTGAGTTTCTCTGCTCAACTCTTTGATGAAAAAAATCACAGTTTAAATGTAAAAAAAATATTAATTAAAAAAATATAAATTAAAAAATCAATATTTTCTCCACAAAAAAAAGGTTTAAAAGTATAATATTTAATATTCTCATTAGAATATCATTAGACTATTATATATAGGATTTAAATTTAATCAAAATCATAAATATTATATTCTTTTGATAAAATTACTATTAATATATGATATATAATTTGAATGATTTTCAAATTTATGATCTTTTTATGAAATTATTTTTTGCAGCTCTTAAGTTGGGTTTACCAATGCCACCTCCATACCTAGGTGTCTCTACAACTGAGAGATATCAAATAGCCTCGGGTATCAACTATGCATCAGGCTCATGTGGAATCTTGAATACAACAAGAAATGTAAAGAAATTTTTTGCATTGCTTTATTGTTCAATTTAAATTTTTTTGTCACTAACCATTTAAATATTTTCTATGTCAAAGGGTGAATGCTTGTCATTGGACAAACAAATCGAGTATTTCACTTCAACTGTGACGAATGATCTTCCAAGAAACTTTCGAAGCAAGTTAAAATTGAGTCATTACTTATCTAAATCTATATTCCTTTTATCTATTGGTTCCAATGATTACATTCTCAACTATTTTAAACAAGAAATGGAAACCAACCAAAAGGGAAATCCTGAAGAATTTGCAGATTATCTTCTTGAGCAATTGGGTTCAAAAATAAAGGTAAACTTATGTTTGATGACTTACCATTATGAAGAAGAAAAGTTTGACCATATATTACTACATAACTTTTTTGGCTTAAAACAAATATTTTCACTTTTACATCCCTCAAACAATTTTCCTTTATTAATCTCTAATTTCTATTATTAACTCCCTTTTCTTTTTTGTTGATAATATTTCAATGGCAAAAATCATACACTTAAGTGTTGAAAAATGGAGAATTAGAGTTCGAACTTGTGTCGCAACATATCAAATATCCATACAACTATTGTTTTGAATATAACTATGAGATGATTAATCTCAATATATATGACTCTAATATAATTAAAAATTATACTCCTCATTTTTGCTACATAATTAAAGAGAAAAATAATTGATGTTGAAGTTTGGCGTCTCTAATATTTATAGATGAAATTTGAAACAAACTTCATATTGTTTTACATTCTAATTTTTATGTCATGGATTCAACATTTCTATGATTTTAATTCTGTTCACCATTCTTTGTTTTCTAGAAAATTTATGATCTTGGTGGTCGAAAATTTGTGATCGGTAGCATTGGTCCAATTGGGTGTGCCCCAGCATTTATTAATAGAACATCAAGTTCAAAAGATTGCAATGAAGATATGAATCAAAAGGTTAAGCATTTCTCAAACAAACTCCCATGGAAGCTTCAAGAGTTGAAGACCGAACTCTCAGGTTCACTCTTCACTATTTCAGACAGTTTAAAAATGTTCATGAAGATAAAAAATTCCCCTGAACAATTTGGTGAGTTAATAATCAACTTTTTCAAAAGAAAAAATAATAGTCAAATGGTTTTTCCTTATTTTTATTGTTTATTATTTAACATTTCATTTTAAATTTTCAGGATTTACAAATATTTGGGACTCGTGTGTTGGTGAAGACGCAAAACCATGTGAAAATCGGAAACAATACCTATTTTATGATTTTGGGCACAGCACTGAAGCCACAAATGAAATATCTGCAAATAATTGTTTTAGTGGAAGAGATGCATGCTTTCCTCTAAATATTGAACAATTAGTTCGTGCACATTGATGTTTTTTGACTTTGTTTTCAATGTTTTCTTATCCATAATTGGTTTAAGTGATTTTGTCCATTCATTTTATTTCGTTGGGACTGGTCTACCAATGATGCATAGACTCTTCTATATGTCTTTGTAATTTTCGTTTCCTCATAGCATTGTTTGTGCTTTGTGGTTCTCTATTTATTAAAATTTATTTGCATTTTCAAAGATATCAAAGATATATATATATATATATATATATAAGATTTGGGAACTCGAGTTCAAATTCTAGTAGAGTTATTCAAATAAAGCGGTTTAGAAAGGAAAGATAATTTCCTCCCCAATCATTATGGATTATTTGGATTATTTGGATACTCATCTCCTTGTTCAAAGTTAGTTATTTCAGCATGCTTCACCATGAACTTTATGACTAGAAAGAAACCGTTCAAACAATTTCTCTTGAATCTCTTCCCAATTTCATTGGTTCCACTTGGTAAATCTAACAACCAATCTTTAGCTCTTCCAATTAGTGTCATTGGGAAAAGTTGCAGCCTCTTCCTATCCTTCGTTATACCATCTGGACAAAAATACAAGAAACTCTCTTAACTTGCTAAGATGTTTGTTAGGGTCTTGCAATGCTCTTCCATCGTACATGTTGTCCTTCAAAATTATCAACACCGAATTCTTTATGTCAAATAACACCGGATGGGTTGGTTGAAGTCCATGAGTAATATGTCCTCGATTGGTCCTTCTTACAAAGTCTTACAAGGTACGTCTTGAGGGTGTTGGTGGTTGATTTGCTTCCATCTCGATTTCCTCGATGAATTTGGGTGGTTTCCCAACCTATTGATTTGCACTAGTTTTCTCGATTTCAAGATCATGATGAAGTGGTTCAGCACTTTTCTTGTTGTAAATAAACAAAAATATACCTTTTTATTGTCAAAACAAAAAACCTGAGTATAGCACTGCAGAAGATAATTAGAATAGGATGTATTAAAAACAAAATTTAACAATAATAAAATAAAGTAAAAGAATCAAAGTATATATATATACAAACAAACAAAAAAATAAACTCATATCCTAATCAATGTCGCGGTTTCTTGTTGAAATGAATCAACAATTCTAAAAAACAGCGTCGATATCAAAATACTAGCAAGTCTACTAGTGGGTCGACAAGTAGTAATATTTTAAAAATATTCCTTTCCTCAGGGATTGTCTAGTTTCCACTTCACTAATGTGATTATGATTAGGGTATTTGTAACAAAAGTTGCATAATCAAACAATTACAGAGAAGTTCTTCTTTCATGATGAAACCTAGCAAGGATTAGCTACTCATAGTTCCTAACCATATACAAATAGATATGAATAACAAAACATATGAAAAGGATCACCTGTTGATGATTTTTTGGCTTCAGAATGGCTTTGTTCGCTCCAATCCTTTGAAATCTCATTTTTGTCTTCGTCTTCTCGTTTTCCCCTAAATTTTAGAGGATGTTGGCTCGTGATGCAAGACCAAATATCACGATGTTAGATAGACAGTGAGCTTCTCTATGACTCGTCATTCCATATATGTGATGCATGACTCAAAGCCCATGATGCAAGATTGGCAGTAGCAAACTCCTTTGTTTCTTCAGACCTTTCTCTATTTCTTCTCACCAAATCATCCATAATGACTATGCCCCAAGCAACATCAGTGATAATTCTAAGAAAGACAACACGGCGGCACAGTTGTCTACTTCTGGTGGATTTCAGTGGTTTTAAGGCTTTTTCCCTTCTTTTGCTTTTTTTTTTATATGAGTTTTGAACGATTTCTGTCTAAAACAACTAGTAGCTTGAATGAGAAAACATTGCTATCATATGAGGCTTTGACAGATTATTATGCCAAAAGGAAAAGTAAACACAGGATAACTCTTGCACTGTATGCTACCTTTCCTAAACCATTTGTCTCTTTATAACCAAGAATGAAGAAAATGGATCCAAGTGGCAACTTTTTTGCTTATGAACAATACGGGGAACCCAAAAAGAGGATGAGAAAAGTTATTCGGTATAAACTCAGAGTGAGTCTTAGAGTTCTCTCATGGCATCGATGTCTTGCTGTAGAATATAGAGAGCAATTTCACACCCTTCCAATTGATAATTCTATTATGGGTGTTGCACTTAACTTGTATCCCACTACCTTACTTTTTGGAGTCATACAAGCCTTTGTTGGAAGGGAGCTTGTTCATTGTGAAGTAGCAGATTCTTGCGACATTTGCAAATACATGACATTTTTTTAATCATATATTCACTGCACCTTGGGAGGATCGTGAGGCGGGTGTGTGTTCGTGAGGCACGTCTTCCAGCAGACTATTTCAGTCCGAATTACATTATGGATTGGTTTAATGGTAGTCTTGGCATTGCTTTTTCCATCACGATGATGAGGATTAATGGTTTAACACACATTGAGGTATTTGAATTCCTTGTTGATGTACATATACATGCTTTGCTAGAATTGTTAGAAGAATTTGCTATGGTGCCTTATTTTGATCAACTTGGTGTTGAATGGTTGTTCAGTGTTGTTGACATTCGAGTTGGTCCTTATATTAATGCTTTACTTGAGCTATATAATCTTTTAGAACTTTCCATTGATGAAATTGAATCCATTGTTGATGTTAATATACATGATCTTCTGGAACTGTCAAAGGGATTTCCTTGGATGCCTTCTATTAATCAACTTGTTATTGAGTGGTTGTTTAACGTTAATGACATAGTTAGTGCTATTTTACACAAGTTTTATATAATTTTTGGTGATGGGAAACACTTTTATATATTCCAGGAAGTTTATGCTGCACCATGCTTTATAGTTAGTTACCTTGACTTTTGGTGCATAGAGGTTTTTATGGTTTCTGTTTTGGCATTACCTCTATATGGTTAGGATTAGTAGATATGGGACACAAGCTTGTTAAAATGCTTAGAGAATGTGAAGTGGTCATTTGGGGTGTAGTTATTTTGGAATGCAATAGTGTCAAGCAATTGGAGGAATCAATTGCTAAGAATTTTATTGAGCTGGAGCAAACAAGGTTATCAACCAACTTATTCACTATACTTTTGGCAATTCTCCATATTGGTACATGGGATTCGGGTGGATGTTCTCTTGTTTATAAGAAGGTCCACTTGACTTGGAGCCAAAGGAAGACACTAATGTCCCTAAACAACATTGTGGCGACTTTCAACCTTGAAGACAATGTTGATTTTTAACGAGGATGGTAATGTAACGAGTCAAAGAGCTTGAAAAGGCAATATAGAAATTATGAATGTTAAAAATTCCATGACACTAATCGATTTTTTTTTTAAGAACTAATTGATTCTTCTGGAAAGTAAGAATAACCAATTGATAGCAAAAGGCGATGTCAACTTTTCTTTTAGTCCTTCCACTTAATTTATTGTATCAACTTTCTCTTATTAGTATAATTTTTTTTTAAGAAGTTTAATTAACCCACCTAAATTGACATCGGTGAGAATATTTAACCTTTAAATTTGATATATAATTTTTCTTTGCCTAAAAAAATTATTTGTATTTGACCCCCTCGTAATAGAAAATGTGTTTCGTGCGGACTGTACACCAATATCCGCAGAAAAAACGAGAGGTTTAGTAATGGCTAGGCTTGCTACAAAGAAAGTAGAAGTTGAGCCTTCGCTAGTGCCCAGGTTAGCTGGGGGGTTGGCTCCGCCCCTGTACTTGTACTAAGGCTATGTTTGACCCAACTTTTTTTCAACTTATCTTCTCCTTAAGTCTAAACGTCGGGCCAAACACATTTATGTAAAAGCTCTAAAAGTATTAATGGCTTTGTTCCAACGAAGAAAACAAAGAATAAGGACTTTCTTCAAAAGTTAATTCTAGCAGCTTTTTTCAATGACACGGAGCTTTTTCTTATGCACCACTCTTCGAATCATGTTGCCAACAAAGCTCTTTATTTTATATACACAATTTGAATATAAGCTATATAAATTTTAAAACCGTCATTTTAGAAAATAAACTAAAAATAAATTTAAATATTATATATTTACTTAAAATCTCTCAAAAGAAATACTAAAAATGAAATAAAATAACATAACAGTAATTATTTTTTTGGTTGCTCATAAAATAATTTTTAACATTATTTTGGACAAATAAATGATATTTATGCATTCAAATTAATAGAGTACATCGATACAATTCAAAGTCGCTAAAAACAAAAAGATGAATTTGCGAACAAACCTACAACATCTATGTTAATATCATAATATAAAAAAATACATATGCTTACAAATATGACTATATTCAAGTCTCCAGAATACTCATATCTCCTGATTTGCAATGTTGACGACGGCAAAGTCATTGATCTGATCTCTGTTTGGTCAAAATTTAATTTTCAACCTGAATAAAATAAACACTGCACTAAGACAGAAAATCAAAACACATCTCGCAAAGACGGAAAATCAAAACAAATAAAGTCATGTAGAGACGACGAAATCACAAAAACAAAAAACTGAAAATATGTTGTAATACTTATTCAATTCGGGTAGGTGATTTTGGGTCAAAATTGACCCTAAATCACTCATTTTCGATATATAAGAGGAAGAAAAGAGCGACAACTAAGGTTTGAGAATGAGAGAGAAGAGAGAAAGAGTGAGGTGAAATGAGATTTTCCAAACATTATTAGTCTCTTGTTTTAAAATCATTTTTAACATTTTGTTTTGAATTTATTGTGCATATCATGGTTAAATACCCTAATATTTTGTATAATTTTAAATAGTTGATTAAAATTTGGCATTCAACACCATAAATATCATTTAATAAAATAGAAAAGTTTCCAAAATAAAAAAGATATATTTTTATTTTATGATTTTTTTTATAAATTATCAACAAAAAAAATATTCAAAGTGGTTTTAAGAGAAAAAATATAGTTGATGTTATTTTAATTTATTTTTGGTTTTCGTTCAAATATATTTTTAAAAATTGTTTATAAATGATTATAAGTGTTTTTCTCAGAAGTGACGCATTTAGATCCGTTTTTTCAAACGACATCATAGAAGCTCCCATATTATTTTGTCAAAAAAAAAAAGCTCCCATATTACAAAATGGTAGATCAAAAGTATAGTAAAATATCATATAATGATAAAGTTGGTGATAATTTTTACTAAAAAAAAGATGGTGTTAATTTTTTTTTGAAAATTTTTGGTGTTTTTTTATATATCATTAAGAAATATTTGTTTTTTATATTTATAAATTTATAAATAATAAATATGTATGCGGTGCACTATTTTTATATTCAATTATATAATTACTATATTATACTTACTCTAATATTTTCTAGAAAATACATAGAAAACCCCAATTTAACTAAATAATTAGTGTCTGAATCTTGTCATGTGTATGAGTTGTAAAATAATATTATTAGTGACTCATGATTTTTGTTTTTGAATGGTAGTGCCTCATTTGAGACTGTTTCATAATCAATAACATGATAACAATATTATACCCCTACTTCTATTGGATATAATAATAAATATTAAAAAATGATTGTGTGATATACAATTAAGATAAACAAAAAATACAGGAAAATTATTTGTTCAAAAGTAGCAATCTTAAAAATGTATAATTTTTTAAATGATTTTCATTTAAAAAATCTTGTTGTAAAAAAATGTGAAAAAGATTTTGTAAAGCTCCCAAATTATGTTGTATGTGATCATTCAATTAGATATCATTGAATACATTTAAATGTAAAAAATGTATATATGAGAAATAATCCTTTGATTTTTTTCCTTTATTATTTTCTCAGTAAAAACGTTTCTCCCGAGTTTTGTTAAGTATTAGTGATTAATTTTTTTAACATTTTTTATAATATTGAAAAGTGAAATATATTTATAAATGTTTTTTATTAGAATTTACTTTTATTAATAGTTTTTTATACTAAATATTGAAATAATTTTCATTTTTCATTAGATTACGTAAAAAGAAAAACTCATAAAAACATAGTTTTATAGCATCAGATAAACCCATGATTTTTTATTCAATAATTCAGTTTTTTTTAGTTTTTATAAAAAAAGCTAAATCAATTTTGAGCCCGTTTGTTATAGCTTTTTTCAGAAAAAAAATTACTTTTAAGAGTTTTGCATCTGTTTGTTAGAGCTTTTTAAAAAAATCTAAATCTAAAAAAAATAAAATCTAAAAACAGCTTCAAATGAGAAGTCTTCAAATGAGAAGCTGTTAAGAGCACTTCTCAAAAAATAGATTTTTTTAGAGGAGAGAGAAAATATGGTTTATAAGATTGAACTAATTTTGTAACAAAAAATTTCTTTTATATAGTTGTATTCAAACAAACTAAATTATTTGTTTAAAAAGAGTGATTTTTATCGTGGTAAACAAACGCAAAATAGATTTTGATTTTTTTTTAAATCTCTAAAATATAACCTCTAAATTATTTTATATGAAAATCACTTTTATTTTAATCCGTAACAAATGAGTGTCGAAGTAAAAATCACTTCTTAAAAAAACACAATTTAGTTTATTTGGACACGGCTACAAAATTACCTCCATCTTTTAGTACTTTCTTTTTTTAAGAAAAAAAACTAAGAATATATTTATGAACTCAAATAAGCCCATCGAATATGATTCAAATTCTGCAACCATACCGATCCTCCTTCCCTCCCAAATCATAGCCTCCCTCTTTCCTCTCCATACTTTGCACATATATAACACTTTATACCACAAACTCCCCCTTTCTTCTAACACCATCTACACTCATTTACCAAGTAAACATAAATTAAATTCCTTCGACCTCATAACCGTCAAACCTCCATTCTCCCTCGACAAACATAAAGTATCCCATTTTATCCAAGATAATTTCTAGAGTCCTTACACACACCCCCTCCCCTCTCCCAAAAAATAAAATAAAATAATACCAGTAGAAATGATACCAAAAGGAGCTTTAAAGAAGGAAAGAAAATAAACCAAAGTTGAAAACAATACACACTTAAGAAGAATTAATCGACCTCCGAAAAATAGATTCCTACTTTTCCATATTTTACCTCTTTTCTATAAATATTATCTTCTTTTTTTTTTTAAGGAAAAAATTATCTATTTTTTTGACAACATGCTCTTAACAACTTTTCATAAAAAAGTGATTTTTCATTTTATTTTAAACCTAAACTTAACAACAATACTCTTTAAAGAAATTTTTCTTATGAGTCAAAAAAGTGATTTTTAAAAACTTATTATTAACAACACTCTTTAAAGTGATTTCTTATTTTATAAAAAATGATTTTTTTTCTTACAAATGTTATAAAAGAATGATTTGTTGCCGATTATAATAATAATGATTTTAAAAGTTAATTATTTAAAGATTTTTTATAGATTTTATTTTAAATCATAATCTACTTTGTTTTTCTATATCGTAATTAGGATCACATATTTTATTTAAAATAATTTAGTTTTTTTGGGTATAACTATATTTATACTATACATATAAAGAAAATAGCATATTTTGACTCTTTTGAGCTGACTTTTTTTCTTTTTCTTAAATCACGCTCGACTTTCAATAGAAATTACACATACAACAAAAAGATAATAGTAAATCCAAATATTAAAATAAAATTGTAACAACATGATATGAGTTTATATATGTTCAATTTTTTCCTTTATTCTTTGAAAAGTGTAACAAACTAAATTAGTATTTTTTTTTGGGAAATTTTCATGAGTACAATTATGAGAAGTCATTGGTTGTAATATATATTAGGAAAATTTAATCACATTTGATTCATTTTGTGCATAAATCTTTAATCATGTGATTCAAGATGCACATGTGTTCAATGAGCTAGAAGCTTTTTCATATGTCAAGAACCAAGTTTATCTCAAAGCTGTGAAGCATCTACAAGCTATAAGTTAATTCAAACTAGTGTTACATTTTCAAGATGCACACATGAGCATACATGCTCGCGCGCGCACATACACGCACGCACGTACACACAGTTTTATGGAAAGTAAATTCCAATGATATTAGTCTTTATTCTTCTCTTCTTTGATATCTAAGAACAATTTCTAAGTTCCTTTCCTCTCATTAACCTTCATTAACCTCAGCAACATGATTAAATAGTTGACCATGTGTCATAGTATGAGTCATACTAAGAACCTTCTCTTTGCCAAAGTACTAATCTAGCTCCATGTGCTTATTCCGAAGTGCATGACAGAATTTTAACTAGGTGAAACTGCACTTTCATTCTCACAATAAAAAGAGGGTGTAAAAGGAATTTGTAACTGAGTAGAGACTGCACCAAACCAGTGTAACAGCGACAAATGGGTTTGCAACCAGTCATGTCAGCCTTCTCTACTAAATCAGCAAATTATTAAGTTTGAGTCAATAATGTTCTCCTATCACACCCCAAGATAAATGTGATCAGAGGGCAAGTTTGTTTATAAACACTCCAGGGTGAATATTTTGTTTCGATGAATCATTTTGCTTTAGATTGATAATTTTCCTTAACTTTTCTAGCATTTCAAGAAACGGACGAGCATCAATTCTCTGTTTAATTATCTTTTTGTATATAGTACAAACAATTAGTTTCGTAATGCTAGTTTGTTGTACTATGAGAAACTTATGATTCAAGTCTTTTTCATTCTTAATGGAGTAAATACCCTTCATTTATACTATTAGATTTGACTAAAATACTATGATATATTTCGATCAACCAGCTCACAGAAAATCTAAGAATATCTCTTTTCATCAAAACTATTTGGTTGCGCATTCCGATAAATATGCATCCGAAGAAAAGCGACTTGAAACATCGACTGTTTTCACGTCTGCAGGGAAATTTGCTTCCCACTTTTCATCAATAACATTAATTTTCAAGGACTAGTAATAGACTAAGCAAATCACATGATCAACTATAAAGAATACTAAAGGATTTGTTTGGATAAACTTTTTAACGAACACTTTAAAAACAGTAAAGTTTTGAAATAATTACAATGACTTTGAATTATGCACCTCAACTTTTTTTATAACTTATTTATTAATATGTATACACCTAAAAGGCCGTTTATCTCAACTAGAATCTAGAAATTAATTCAAACTAGTTTTACATCTGAGTTTGCATACACTGTACAGACACACATTTTCATGTAATATCATAACTCCTTTCTTCATTAACATCTATTAATAATAACCTTCCTTGACCTCAACTTTTGATGTGTAAACAAAAATAAGGAAGACAAAGTCCAAACTAATAAATGATGTGTAATGCACATTTTACTTTTTGCAATCTAATTGATGATATCAATTTTTGCTGAAGGTGAGTTTTGAAGCAAAAAGTCAAGTATTCCCTTAGGTATGGATGACGATGATTTCAACCATGGTTTTAATACTTCTTGTGATCTGCGCTAAGTTGGTGTCGATCAATTTCTTGGATAATTCTAATGGAATGCTTTACACTTTTACATAAGGAAGGGAAGTCAACCTTCAATAAGTCCGGAACTAAGTAGAGAACCTAACCAATAAAGGATGATGGTGAATAAGCATCAGTTTAATCCTAGTCATATATTTTTCAGAAAATTTAGAAAGAAAAAAAGTAATTAAAAAGTGTTGGAACATTAGTGTGATGTTGGAAAATAGATTGGAAGATTAAACACTAAATAATTATACTTTGATCTAATGTAGTGTGAATTGAAAAAATAGAGTGTTGGGGTCCCACATAAAATAGAACTCACACATTAGTAGTGTTTAAATTGTGGTATTTAATTTTAAATACTTGATAATGATAA
>Ga0315913_1003698_pt1 | contig 18390 bp, 3 predicted proteins | sample MpolsnodulesMG_FD_207736 | JGI IMG/M metagenome (GOLD analysis project Ga0315913, IMG submission 207736) | Medicago polymorpha root nodule microbial communities from Los Angeles, California, United States - small nodules | ecosystem: Host-associated > Plants > Roots > Nodule | place: USA... | reverse complement strand
TGAAATAAACAGAAGAAACAAAGTGTTGAAATAAACAGAAGAAACAAAGTGGTGAAAAGGAAAATAAGGAAAATAGGGAAGATTTGTTTTGTTCAAAAATAGGAGATTAAGTGTGATTTTGTTGAGAAGGAAAAAATAGGGTTAATAATTAAACAGGGGTATTAGAGTAAAATTAACCATTAGGGTTAAGTTAAAATTAGGGCAAACATTTGCTTCCGGGTTAACTTTAATAAATAAGAGATTAAAAGATACAAACATGATGTGGCAACATAACACTTAAACTCTTTTAAGAATCATGGAGGGTGCGAAAAGAAGCTTAAGTAAACCCTAAAACTCTCATGGGCCTAAGGCCCATACCAGATTGTCAAAAGTCCAAACAACCCTTAGGGTTACATAGTTCTATAAATACCTAAATTTCAATCACTCTCCACATTCAGCCGTAAACCGAGAACCCTGTCTTCAATTACCAATTACTAGGTATAATTCTGTTCATCATAATTTTAATTTCTTTCGAGTATCAGTGATGAGATAATCCAATTTGTTATCCTTGCACTTTGATTGTTAGTGAAGAAAATCATGGGGAATTATTACTCTGAGATGCTCTTAATCATTTCCTCAAGTTTTTTTTTTTTTGATCTATGGATCTGTGATGTTATTTAATACTGCGTTATCTATCTGAAACCTCGCTAGAGGATTTGAGGAAAATTTAGTTTACTGAGATCCAAAGTTATAAAATTTTGTTATTGTTTTTCTCTGTTGTTGTTAATGTGTATAGTTAATTTTCACATTTGAGGAAGATGAATATGATGAAAAAAATAATAAAATATATCTGAAAATCAAATACTTTGTATTTGATATGATCGAACTTATTATCGCTACGTTCTTTCTGATTCATCTTCCATTCATTAAATTATTGTATTTTTATTTCAATTTAAGTCGGTGTTGCAGAATCATAATTGGAGATTGTTGATTTTATATTTTTATTTGTTTAAATAAAATTCAATTGATTTAAAATAAAAAATGGTTGATTTTAATTATTTGGGTCATGTGAGATTACTCTAGGGAGTAGATAATGAGTGTTTCGATACCCTTATCATGATTGAGTGATAATGGTCTCACAAGATTAATTAGGATTCATGTGATTTATCTGAATCCGTTGTGGGATTTGGTCATACATATTGTGTATTAATTTGTTCTGAATATTTACTTGAACCAGTGATGGATCCTTTGCCCGAGCCTGTGAGTTACCTCTGTGGGGACTGTGGAGTGGAGAACACGCTGAAGTCAGGCGATGTTATTCAGTGCCGAGACTGTGGTTATAGAATCCTCTACAAGAAGCGCACCCGTCGCATTGTCCAGTATGAAGCTCGTTAAGAAGATTATGAGGACCATGGCAAGTAGTCAGTGTGAATCATCTTTAAAACATAAAAAATATGTGTGTACAAAACTTAAGAGTAGTTTTAAGTAATGGGATGATCTTGCTTATTTCACCTTGCTGTTGTATGTTGGTGGTATTGTGGAAATGAAATCCTAGAACTTGATTATGAATTCATGTTTTATAGTTTGCATTGCATCTTTAAGCTTTTGTTACTTTCTCTGTTTAGGATGTTGTTTTAAGAATGTGTGATACTTATTTTAGTCCTTTTAAAATTGAACATCCTAATTGATCCTTGATTTTGGAAAAACATATGAATGCAAATTGTGACTTGTGAGATCTAATTTGTTAAATGTTCGTTTATGATCTCGTTTATAATCGTTATGACCCTTAAACTAGTTGAGCTACCAACCCCGTCAAAGCACTAGGAATGTATTGTCGAGTTAGACATTGGTGTCATACATTTAGGAACTAAAATAACTGTCGTTCTATCAAGAGCGCTCAGATAAGTTGTCTGGGTCTCTTATAACTTAACTAAGATGGGTTTGGATCCAGTTTTGGACATTCAACCTTAAAACCCTAAGGAAAAGTTTTGGGCACGCTAGTTGAAGAAAAAAAACTTCCTCTCTTAATTTTTTAAAAATTTTAATAATTTATCCATGACTGCTTTTACTAAAATCTTTTCTTATTCGGTTCTGTTGGGAATGGGCATAAAGATGATGAAAACAATAATAAAAAATGTATGATCAACATATAAAATATTATGTGTTTGATATGATCAAACATATTATCGCTACGTTCTTTCTGATTCATCTCTCATTTTTGTGTTTCCTTTTTGTTCAACTTTATTGATTGAATTAATTGTATTTTAATCTTGTCATTTTTATTTCAATTTGCTTTACTTTTACAGCAGTATTGGACATTATACATTGTTTCAGTAGCTGCAGTTTTTACTTGAAAATAATGCAATGGATTTTTAAACTAAAAAACATTGCTAGTTATATAATATAAGCTTGTCTTTTTAAAATCGATTAGATTAGATTTACCAATGGATAAATAATACAGTCTCAAATATATTTATAAACCTCTTTGTGATTGAGTGAAAATGGGACTTCACATTATTAAGTTGTGTTCATGTATTTTCTTTGAATGCACTAGCTGAAATGTAAACATATATAATATAATGATTTCTTAGCTACCTCTTGAATTCATGAATTCATGATAATATGTTAGTATGTTTTCTGAAGGTCTGTTACTTAAACCAGACATGGATCCTCCGCCACAGCCCATCAGATATCTCTGCGGTGATTGTGGAGCCGAGACTCCCCTATATACAGACGGCGTTATTCAGTGCTGTGTGTGTTTTTATAAAATCCTTTACAAGAAGCGCACACATCGCGTTGTCCAGTACGAGGCACGTTGAGAAGATTGTGAGGACCTTGACAAGTAATCTCCATGAATCAATCATCAAACCATCCAAAAATATGATACCTAAAATTTTTTTTAGTAATAATTGAGTAGTAGTAGTATGAGTGAATTTTCAGTAGTTTGCACCGGTAAACTTCACATATTGAATATGGAGTATGTTCGCTTAATAATTTGAGATACTCTCAAATTTAGTTCTTTTATATATGAGGTTTCTATATTTGGTCCTTGATTTCTGAATAACGTTTTCATATTTATGCTTTTGTGATTGCTTTTGATTAAATGTCATGTTACTTAATGATGTTTTTGTTAAGTGGTCTATTGAGTCATATTTAGTCACAGAATGAAAAATACAAATTAGTATCATTGTAATATGGTCTCTATCAATCCTTGTGATTACAAAAATTACAAAAAACTTCCTTAACTTTTTACTGCTAATTTGAAAGGATATGTGTTAGCATAATACTTACATCAAGTTCACATGGAGTCTAGTTGGATATTTAACAGCCAGGTCAGCAACTTGGATGACCTCAATTGCAAGAGTTTTACAAGAAACACCCTTTCAAATCCAACACTCTAAATAGGAGTTGCGTTAAAGAATAAATCATTGATAATTTGAAAGGGTACCAAAATGAGTTACGATCAACAACAAAAAATGCTTAATATTTCAACTATTTTTTATTGGTGTCAATATTATTACTCCCTCCGTCCCATTTTAACTTAGCCCTTGACTCATTTCCCACTTACTAAGAAAAAATGTATAAGTGAAAGAGAGAAAAATAGTTTTGAGTGTCCTTATCAACTATTGGTGCATTCTTCTTTATCATAAATACTAAGTAGAATTTATTGAATTGGGAGTGGTGAAAGTAATATTAATTAGTGTTATAATTGGAAAAAAGTAATTAATATTGTATTGAAAAGTTAAATGGATCAATTTTTCTGAGACAATATTTTTTTACAAATAGCTCAATTATTATAGGACGGAGGAAGTATTATTTTTTGCCCTTTCAAAAAAAATATTATTTTTTGGATGAATGATATCAATATTTTTAGTTCTAATAAAATGCTAAGAAGGAACATACTGAAATATCCATCATGTTGTATTGTACGACATCCATTTTCCTTTGAACATTAAATCTTTTGATTTTGTCCCCTTTAATATTTTCATTGGTTTAGTCCTTGTAATCATTTACTCATCAAAGTTGGGACCTAGATTGTTGGGACCTAGATTGTCTGTTGTAACTGCTTCACGCAGTAGTTGATCTTAACCGTAGAAAAATAATTCAACGGTTTAGATTTACTTGATCAATTATCACAAAGTTTGATCTCAAACGTCAATAAAAATCAGACGGTTGAGATTAATTAAAGCATGACGTTGTAACAACACCAAATCTCATTCCTCAAAGTTGGCATATAGACACATCATGTCATACTTTGGTGCCACATGGCATTGAGTTGACATGTTAGTGTGACATCATCATCCAATGGACGAATGCCACATGGTGAAAACGAAAACCAAAGCTAACATAATTAAATGGATTGAAAAAAAAAAAAAAAATGATAGTGGTGCCTTTGATGCATTGGTTAACATTGTTATTTGTAAACTTAGCCAATCAAAGATTTATTTCACACACTTGATGATATCGCACATTCAAAAAACAGTTCAGAAACATTTTTAGTCACTTCACAACCAAATATGAAACCATCATGAGATTCATGCAATACACCTTTTTTCACCAATTTATCTTTAATTGGAAATCTTATTTTGAAAAAGTTTCCATACCAAAACCGTCATTTTCAATGAGATGGGTCTCGACCAAGCAACATCAAATTTCCTTTACTCTTCAATCACCAATCCCTCCATTAATTATGAATAAGCGTCTTTAATCGAATATTTAGTCTTCGACCACACCCATCTATCTTCACCATTTCCTCGTATATTTTCTATTTGGATTTTCTTTTAAGCTCCTCTTCCGACGTGGATTCTATGGGACTTAACTCCCTTCTCCGTCTGAAATTCAATTTCCACTCATTACCTTCCACATACACTATATTTCTCAAAATCATTTTTATCGAACAATGATTGGCAAAGAGGGGTTTGAAAAAATTGATGAAGAGTTAAAATATTCTCTTAATCTTTGTGTATGTTTGGTTGTGTGGTCGAGAGAGTTAATTTTGGTTAAAAGGGATTCTGACTAAAAGTTGTTTGTGTTTTGATACATTCATGTAAAAGTGAGTTGGACTATAAATTTGTCTGTGAAAATCATTTTTGTAACCAAATTCTACAAATCATAGCTTCAAGCAGAATCAATTATAGGCTGAATTAATTCTACTCGATGAGAACCAAACATATCAAAATCAATTCTACACATCCAAACCATCTTTGTTTAATTTCTCGTCTTGATTGTATTTCCCTACTTTTAAATCAATATTGCATATTATTCATTTTCATCCATTTGTATCTTTGCTATTTCCTTTTAGGGCGTACGTAAATTCTCAACCCTTACAACGTACCTACGAATATCCCAAAGTACACCAAATATCCGACTAGAAAAAATTGGTTAATTTATTATTATTATTATTATTATAGTGTAATATTTTTTTGTGTTAATCTTGAAGTGTTTCAATTAAATTCAAGTGTTATGTATAAAGTAGCATTCTGCATTCCGGGTGTGCAAAACGGTGTTGAAAAGCACTGTTTTTTCCACCCACACACGATGGGCGTCATACCACGCGTGAGGTATGTGCAACATATTTCTACTCTCTTTTTATTTATATTTTTCTATTTTTTTTTTTAAGAAAAAAAAAGGTTAAAAAAGTTATTTCTTATAACTGTAAAGTTTTTTATTTGTGTTAAAGAGGCAAACAAGTTAGTTCAATGTATTTAAGAGACATTCCAGGTGTGCATTCAAGTGTTATTTCTTATTACTGTAAAGTTTTTAACGATTCTATAGCTAGGTAATATTTAATTGGTTTAAAGAAAGATTGAGCTTTTTACATTATAAAATGTTCAAAATCTTTTTAATTTATTACGTGCATATAGTGGGGAAAATATAGCTAAACTTATGAAGTATGTTTATGTTATGACCCTCTTTATTTCTCTATTTCTTATTGCAATGAACGTTAACGGTATGCTATTTTGCATTTTTTAAATTCTTGCACAATATTTTATCGCATTTGATTCCTAACAATCTTATATTCTGTTTTCGAATTTCAGCACTTTATATATGTCGTAGTGTCCCAGATTGTCCAGAAAATTTCTGTGTGCCTCCTTTGACTATCCGGTGTATTAATTACACATGTATATGCGATGATCCTCCAAATGGTGAACCAGAATTTGATAACAACGATGATTTTGTGACTGTGAGGAGAGAGGAACCAAAAATAAAAAATGAAGAGATGATGATGAGAGAGAGGGACATGATGATAGAGATAGAGACATAAAGTTCAGCAGGGAGTGCTGGAGGGGATTAGCGTCGCAGATGATCCAGATCCCCTCCAGCACTTATAATTATATCGCATGAGTAGAAGACCAAAGAGAATGCCAAGATGCCTTACAAGGAAGAATGATTTATTTCACTAATATAATATCTAAGAAATAATTTATGATAAAATATTTGATGATACATAGTTTAATTATTGTGTTCGCACCTACTAATTGGGTGTAGTTTATTGTTAATTTTCCTTTCCAAATTTTATAGACCATGAGATTATGGTTTTGTAATTGTACTCTAAAATGATGGTAACTAAATGAAATGAAGTAATAAATATAATTATTTAGATTGTCTTTCTCTCTCTTAACACCCTAACTATTATTCTAGATGATGGTTCCTTTAACATTTCATTTAATCAAATTCACACCATCACAAAGTATTAACAACAAACTGAAGTTAATCAGAAGGAAAATTAACTTGACATCCATTGATGACAGAGGTATTAACATTGATCTTTTTTTATCTAGACCGCTCCAACATATTTAGAGGCTTAAAACAAGTTTTATAGTGGGATTTATGATATAAAAAAATTAAAAAAAAACACCTGACAAAAAATTAAAATTAAAAAAAAATCATGTTTTGTCGAGTCCAAGTTTTAACCTATGTCAAGGAGGATGTGAGACAGGGGTGTATCCCTTCATTACCATGAGGTAGCAAAGGCTACCCTAAAAAAAAAAATTATTGAATGGGTTTATATGTTTTTATATTTAGCTACTCTAAATAAAAAATATTTAGCTAACCCAAACAAATTTATTTGTTAAAAATTAGCATAAATAAGAAAGTTAAGAAATTACTACATGAATGATAGATTTATTTGTATTAATTTAATATTCTTAGTCGCAATAACAAATATGGAGAAAAAAATGTAATAATATAAATTGTCAAAACAATAGTTGGAAAAAAAATTAAACATATAACGAATTATTAGTCTATTTAGTATACAATCAATTGTTAATGAAATTAGTTTTTTAAAACGCGTTGTGCCCAACTTTTTAAATAGTTATTGTCAATTTTATTTTCTTTGCTATTGGTTTAATTTACATTTCATGCATGTAAGTAAAAAATATTTTATTTTTTTTAACATATTGGTTAAGTTTAGGATTAAATTTGATTTTAGTCTCCATAACACTTTTGATTTTTAAGTTAAGTTCCTAATATTTTATTTAACTTTAGTCCTTAATTTGTTGGTATAGAGATTAAATGCACGACCAAAAACACTCATTTTACAGACAAAAGTTGATTTTTTTTTAAGTGACTAAACCTAAAAAGTTATAATTTATTGGACTAAAATTAAATTTTATCTTTAAATATAATGTGTTGATTTTAACAATATTTTAATTTTTCTTTAAATGTGACCTTGGCGTAAAACTTCTGCTAGTTTCGCGGCTGTGTAAGACCAACATCTTTTTTTGTTGAAGGATGACACCATCATCTTAACCAATTAAGATAGACAAACATCTATAACTAATAGAATTATGCTCTTTACCCAACATATTTTGCTCATTTCCAACTGAAAAGACCAAAATGCCCCCGCATGAGTTAAGTCACACACCTTTGGCCGGTGGCGTGAGTTAACTCACGCAGCTTGGCTGGTGGTTCATGCACCAAGAACACGTTTTTTGGACGGTTCTTGACTATTCTTAATTGATTTTACACGTTTTTTGACTGTATTTAGTGTAGTTAAAACATATGTTACCCTAAACAACCTATAAATAGCCTTCCAACCTTCACAATTTCTCCCACCATCTCACATTCTCTCCTCCTCATTCTCCACCCTCCTCTTCCTTTTACACTAGCGTGAGTTAACTCATGTATAGGCATTTCAGTCTTTTCAGTTGCGAGCGAGCAATTTCTGTTGGTTAAAGAGCAGAATTCTTTTTTGAGATCCATTTTGAGCCCAAAATTATAAGAATTCTGCTCTTCTACCAACACATTTTGCTCACGCCCAATTGAACCACCAAAAATACCTCTGCGTTACTTAACTAACGCAAGTGTTAAAATATGCGCAACTTAAGTCACGCAGCGTGAGTTAAGTAGCGCAGAGTTCTTTTATTTACTTTATTTACTTATTCAAATTAATTTATTTACTTTATTCTAATTTATTTATTCACATTATTCAAATTAATTTATTTACTTTATTTATTCAATATGCAATCATAAAATAAATGCAAAAATTAACAAAAATAAAGGAACAAAAATAATAGATATAAAATATCATTTTATTAATATAATTCTTATTACATTTACAATGGGGTAAAACTAAATTTGCGGAAGAAAAACCACCAGAAAACCTACCTACCTAGGTAAAACTAAAAAAAACCACCAAAAAACCTAGCATCCTGTGGTAAAACTAAAAGAAATCCACAAGAAACCAGCCTTCCTAGGGTAAAACTAAATCTACACATTTAGTTTTACCCTTGGGGTAAAACTAAATCTGTTTCGTTTTATCCCAAGAAGGTTGCTCACCAATCATTTTTTTACCCCAAAATTGACTTATTTTTACACCTAAATAAAGACTAAAAAAAGAAGAAAAATACACCAAAATAAAGACTAAAAAATGAAAGAAAAGAAAGAGATTCACAGGGGGGAAATAGCGAGGAGGAGAGTGAGAATGTGAGATGGTGTGAGTAAATGAGGAAGTTTGGAGGTGTATTTATAGGGGGAGATTGTAACATAGGTTATATCTACCATAAATATAGTCAAAAAACGTGTAAAACATAGTAAAAAAAACATGCAAAACCAATTAAAATCACTTCACCAAAGTCCAAAAAAATGTGTGTTCTTGAGCTCTGACCAACCGGCCAACCTATGGGAGTTAACTTACGCACATGCCAGTGGTGCGTGACTTAACTCACGCATGGGTATATCTGAAAATTCAGTTGGGCGTGAGTGTTCTGTGTTAGAAGAAGAGTAGAATTCAAATTATAAGGTCTAAAGTCCTACTTTAGGTTGTTTGACCCATACACTGACCTGTTTTTATCTAAATACATTTAGAAATAAGTCGTATTTAAGTATTTTACATTTTTTAGAACACGATGACATTGGTATCTCATTTGCCTATATTGCTCTCTCTTTTTGTTTTGTTTCAATTTCGAATTTCCATCATGTGAGTTATTGCTTGTAGTCTGCTAGCATAACTCATCAGCTTGCACGTGTTAAAAATAGATATCAAAAAATAATTGACTTTAGACCTTGTAATTTTGGGCTAAAAATGGATATCAAAAAATTGAAATTAGTTATAAAAATGCAATATGATAAATTAGTTATAGATGTTTGTCTATCTCAATCGGTTAAGATGATGGTGTCATCCTTCAAAAATAAATGATGATGGTCTCATATCCTCCTTGACATAGGTTCAAAACTTTGACTCGACAAAACATGATTACTTTTATTTCGTTTTTATGTCTCGTGTGTTATTTATTTTTATGCCTCTAAATATGTTGGACCGGCCTATATAAAAAAATATCAATGTTAAATGCCTTTGTCATCAATGTCAATATGTCATACGTTGTTATTTGGATTTGAATGAAATCACGGTAGTACCTCTTTGTTCAGCAAGAACCTACCCTTTGAAAGTGAATGCAATGCGGTGTGGAGGCGAGTTATTAGATTTCCAGACATGAATGAAGAAAAACTAAAGCATGATCATTTTTCTTACCACAAGTTTTGGAGTGAGACATTTTAGTGTAGAATATAATCAAGGACATTGCTAAAGCCCTCTAAGCCTAAGTCTGCTTCAGGAATTAACAGCAGAAGTAAATGGATTAGTAACTGTTGAGTACGACTCGTATTCGCTGAAATGTGGACACATACCATATTGGTGCAAGTGGAACTGGAAAGCGCAACTAGCAAAACTGAACCATAGTATTTAAACAAACCTTTGTACTCGTACTCTGTAACACTCTAATTCATTGCATAATAGAATATTACAGCAGTTGCGTCGGAGATGTAGGACACATCGGCCTAACTTCGTGATCAATTATTGTGTTCTTGTGTGTTAACAAAATTATGCAGCAAATGGAAATCAATTTATCAGAAAAAAGTGAGCTACATATATTAGTTGCCAAGCAATAATGATCAAAATAAATTTCCTCCACCTACTAGTCTATACCAGGCAAAGTCACATGACTATGTTATTACTATTAGAGAAAACATTCACATTCAGAGAGGCTATTTAATAACAATATGCCAAAATGTTATAAATGCTTGACAAAGAAAAACTTCAATATTAAAACAACCTTGAACAAGGTTCAAAGTTTTACAAAAACATTTCAAGGTACATTATAGGATGCAGTGTAATCTACAGAAGACAAAATGCTTGATATAACATAAATAAAATGAACCCTATAGGTTGTAGTGTTGATAGAAGTATGTCTACAGTAACATATATCAAGTGACTGGTCATTTTATAGCAGAAATACTATAAGTTGAATGCAGAGAGCCAAAGAGCATGATTTAAAGATGCTATAAAAGAATTCCTATACAACTGCATTATGTGTCAGAATATTGGTTAAATGTAGCAGAATGTGCAAACAAATCAAAGTTCTTGTTAATCAAACAGCTAAGCCTACATGGTTTTCTAACTGCTAAAAACTAGTCTCGCGGACGGAATGAAGGAAAATATCAATAAAAGAGACAAGTAAATTGATGATGTAATTTGAGAAACCGAAAACGAAACGAACTCGCAATCCAAATCTTTGTAGTTGAAGTAATTTCATGGACACAATGTCATTCAAGAGATGAGAAATAATATGCATAACACTATTTTCCTTTAGTTTCCAAATTTCTTTAAAGTTCAATTTCTTAAAATTATAATTTATATTTAAAGTTACAAAATGGCATATCAAAATAGAATAATTCTAACTTATGCCGACGGTCATAATTAACAATCTCTATGTGCACAGTCACAGTGAACAGAAGTGTAATGCAGATAAGGGCCAACCTACATTGTTACTAATGCCATGAAGCAATTAATGCTATGAAGCACAGAAACTCCTTGGATTAGGCGTGTCCCGGTGTCGGACACGTGTTGTGTCCGACACCGACACAACACCGACACTTGTAATTACACTGAATCATGCAATTTTTTCAAATTATTAGCTGTGTCAGTGTCCGCGTCGTGTCTGGTGTCCGTATCCGTGCTTCATAGAAATCAATGTTAAATAGACAGAGAGATTTTGCTAATTTTCTACTCCATACAACAAAATCTTAGTCAGCTAAGATCATATATAACATAGACTAAGGTTTGTTAAAAAAGAAAAGCAAGCCAAGTAACCTTTAATGCAGAAAAATGGATCTCAATTTGCTCAAAAATAGACAATAACAGAAGAAAAAGTAACTTAATTAGTTCTTTATCAAACTACAAACACAGCAAAACCTGAATACAAGGAACATCGATTTACAACACACGCATCCAACTAGTTCCATCTTGTAGATCTACTCCTTACCATCTTTAAGGGGTTTATCAACAACAATGTTCACTTTCTTGTACTCACAATCTACCGGCTGCATAACACACTCCTCAGGCACCACAGGACGCCTATTACCAAACATCGTCCACAAATAAAGCACGGTGAACGCCGCCAATGCTCCACATCCAGAACCAAATATCATTGCAGCAAGAATTCTTAATACACAATCACTCCTCGGTTTGTCTGCCGGTGGACTATATGTGTTCTTAGCATAATAAGCTTTTGTATCAATCGGCTCAGAATGCATAAAATGCCGAAAATGCCTTGCATCAAAGCTCCATGAATAGAGAAAACATGCTTGAGAAGTTTTCCCTTTCATTGAACTAAACCCTGCAAAAATCTCTTCAGTTGTCCAATTATACGACAAATCAACCGATTGCCATAACAACGGATTAACCGGCTTTGAGTGACCATATCGACTCAACCTAACTTCCAAACGCCTCGAATTCGAATCATAATCAATCCAAGCATGCAACTTTCCACCCTTTCTTATAACCATATTAACAGAAGACACATTGATTCTCTTAACAGGAACAGAACCACCAACATCAATAGCCATACCAAAACTATCAGAACTCTTATTTCTAACATCTCTTGAAGCAATAAACTCAACACCAACTACCCTAGAATCCTTCTCCTTCAAACCAAAAGAACCATTACCAAAAACCTCACCTTCAAAACCCTTTGGAACCATAACAAAAGCCAACCCATTTCCCTCACCAAAAGACAATGAAAACTCAAAATAGCTTGAAAATGACACCAACAACTTTGGTTCATCCTCAACATCAACAACCCTAATAGGTTTCTTATACATAACTTTCCCATTTCCAGAATCACCATACCCGGAAAGCAGAACTTCAGAACCACCATTAACAACCTTTGCATTGCCATAAAATCCTAAAACAGACTTAAAGTTTGGATCTTTACCAAAATCATTGAAGGAAAAAGATGAAACAGGATCAAAAGCATGGATTTTTAAGCACAAAATGATGATTGTGAAGGGTATGATGAAGAATGTGGCCATAATTGAAGTGGGTTTGAGGTTAATTTTGGGGGGTGTGAAGTTAATTTTGGTGGGTTGAAGCCATTTGCATCAAAAGGGGGATTTGTTAATTTCTAGGGTTTGAAGAAGAAGAAAACTGAGGAAGAAAGTTAAGAATATTGGGGAAAGGAAAGAAAGTTGTTGGAGTTGGAGGTTGTGAAAATTAAATACGTTTTAACTGTTTTTGCTCCATTTGTTTGTTATTGTTGCTGCAATGGGTGCACTTTACTTTCACTTTCTTCAGTGGTAGACAGTGATGGGAATGCAATAAAAAAGGTATTTAATGATAATATATTTTATATTTAATGAATTTCTTCTTTAAAAAAAGTAGTTAAGAAATTTATACTTTTTATTTAAGAAATACTTAATTTTGTTAACCATCCGGATCAAGAAAGTCTAATAATCTGAAATTTGTCCGGCCATGATGTAGTAAATCACCAAAATTTGTTTCATCTAAGAATTCAATTCAGATTCTCTTTAACAAATCGTCATTTGATAAATTCATTAGCCGTTGAACTAATTGCTTGATTTTTTTTATTAAGAATGTCTGACAATAAAATAATGTTTATAATTAACATATTTTAATTTTCAAAGTAGTATAACAACATGAAAAGTAATTTGAAGAATTTTTCCAAGTCCTCTAAATTTCTTCTCTAATACATTTTTTAGTTTCTTTCATATTAAGAAAAATTTATACTATGAAAAAATATAAACTCTTCAAAGTCTTTATTTCTTTACGCTTACTCTTTTTTCAAAGCTCTGGTCTCCTTCCCATTAGCGGTGAGAGTAGCCCAAGTTGAGTTTAGATTTGTGAGGCCTAAATCTACTTAGTAAAAAAATTAAGACTTAAACTTAAAATGTGCTTTGTGATTCTGTTGGACCTAAGAACTCTAGATTGATCGCATTGAATGATCTTTAAATAGGACATTTCTGTCAATTGTTGCCTTCTTCTCTATCACCCTCGTCCTTCTTCTCCATGTGAATAAGGGTGGTGTAGTTGCACGTGCTTGAACACTTAAGTTAGTGAGTGGCATGGGTTGACAAGTGTATTTGTGAATATTGAACTTACCATATACAGGCGTAAGAGTCGGTATTTATAGCAGAGGTGTAAGGTTTTGACCCTTGCACCTTTGCCTAGACAACTGTTCTAGAAGGACAGTCGTTGTCATTTAAGGGGCAACTGTGAGTGTTTGCTCCTTGATAGGTTTGTGCCAAGGGCCATGTTGATTATTCACTTTGGTCTGTGTGTTTTTGTGCCACTGACCATGTTGATATGTTGATGGATCTTGTACCTTTTCCTGAACAATTGTTCTAGAAGGGCAATCATTGTCCTTTTAGGAACAATTGTAGTCCTTTGAGACACATATAAGAGTACTTGCTCCTTGGTAGGTATGTGTCGCGGATAATGATGGTTGTTCACTTTGGTATGCAGGCTTATGTGCCACGGGCTTCGTGGACTCCTTTCGTGAGGAGCCATTTGGAACTTATCAATGGTTGGGCATCGCACATACCTGAACAGTTTGTCATAAACTTATGAAAATTGTTGTTCACACTTCATATAAGGCTAAAACAAACTTGTAAAATACGCAAATTCTCCCTCGATAGTTAATTGTCGTCGGTTTATACTATCGGTAGTTAACTCTCAAAGTTTTCCCCGGCAGTTAGTTGCCGTCGGTTTCATCGGCAGTTAACTGTCGATTCGATCTTGCACATATGCAGAACAGAAGAATTTAATAATAATAGTATATTGTGAATGTCTAACAATGAAAGAATGTTTATAATTAAATTAATTTTCAAAGTAGTATAACAACATGAAAAATAATTTGAACAATTTTTCTAAGTCCTATAAATTTCTTCTCTAATACATTTTTTAATTTCTCTCATATTAAGAAAAATTTATATTGTGAAAAAATATAAACTCTTCAAAGTCTTTATTTCGTTATGCTTACTCTTTTTTCAAAGCTCTTGTCTCCTTCCCATTAGCAGTGAGAGTAGCCTAGGTTGAGTTTGGATTTGCGAGGCCTAAATCTACTTAGTGAAAAAAAATTAAGACTTACACTTAAAATGTGTTTTGTGACTCTGCTAGACTTGAGAACCTAGGGTTTATCGCGTTGAATGACCTTTGAATAGGACATTTCCGTCAACTATTGCCTTCTTCTCCGTCACCCTCATCCTTCTTCCTCTTGTGAATAGAGGTGGTGTAGTTGCACGTGCTTGAACACCTAAGTTAGTGAGTGGTGTGGGTTGACATGTGTATTTGTGAATATTGAACTTACCATATCCAGGCATAAGAGTAAGTATTAATAGCAGAGGTGTTGGGATTTTGACCCTTGCACCTTTGCTTGGACAACTGTTTTGAAAGGACAGTCGTTGTCCTTTAAGGGACAACTGTGAGTGCTTGCTCCTTGATAGGTTTGTGCCAAGGACCATGCTGATTATTCACTTTGGTTCGTGTGTTTTTGTGCCACTGACCATGTTGGTAGCTCTTGTACCTTTTCCTGAACAGTCGTTCTGGAAGGACAATCGTTGTCCTTTTAGGAATAGTTGTAGTGCTTTGAGGGACAGATCTGAGTGCTTGCTCCTTGCTAGGTATGTGTCGCGTATAATGTTGGTTGTTCACCTTTGGTAAGTGTGCTTATGTCCCACGGGCTTCGTGGACTCCTTTCATGAGGAGCTCTTTGAAACTTATCAGTGGTTGGGCGTCGACACATACCCGAACAGTTTGTTATAAACTTATTTTATATGTCAGTATTGTAGGTGTGTATGTTTTAACTGTAAGAAAATAGATTTTGTGTTAGAAAAATCTAGAGACTTCTTTTTAGATTTTTCTTTAAAAAAAAACTAAAACTATTTGTGTTTGTTTACTATTTAAAAAATCCCATTTTTTAAACAAAATTATGTTTAATTAGTTCATGTGTTACCTCATTGTTTTAAAAAAAATGATTTTAGGAAAAGTTAATCCTAATAAATTTTTATTTTATAGTCAAAATAGATTTTTTTTTTAAAATGATTTTTATAATACTTTTAAACAAACACTTAAAAATGATAAAAAGAATAATTTTAAAAATAGATTTTTTTCTAAAAGAATCCAAAACAAATGCACCCATACTCTTAAAATGTGTTCAACAAAAGTTTGAATTCTGACTATTTAGTGGGATCCACCACTAATTCAGTGTAATAGGTTGTAATAATCAAAATATAAAATTTATTGGAGAATTGATTCTAGTTAACCCAAAAGTTAGGAATTATAGCTTCAATCAGAATTATTTTTGGAGGATAGAAGCAATTTAAAAAAGCCAAACCAAACATGATTGAAAACTTTTGAGGTGTTGTAGAAGTGCTTCTTCATGAAAAAAGCCAAAACAAACGTACACTGTGAAGAAAAAAAACTTGTATCATGCACTTTTCAAGAGAAGAGAATCTAAATATATTAGAAAAATGAATATTTTGGATTTCTACATAAATAGCTTCACATGATATACACGTAAGATGTCTTTTTCAAGTGTACAAAATACATACCTGTTGAATTGTTGGTTGGTACATCTCTTTCCATATTTAATGCCACAACAAAAATAAGGTTTTTTCTTTAGATATTCGTTTTTAGGAATCTTTTTAGATATAATGAAAATATCAGTTGGGATTTTTTTTTTTTTTTGTTTAGTTTAAGGCACGTTGATATATTCATGAAAATTAACCATAGATTTTTTTTAGAGGAACAGTGCACTTTTTAAAACATATTTTTTTATTAGTTAAAATTTATGTAGTCCCACCAAAACATGTGAGAAATTTAAATGAGAAATCTTTCAAAAATATATCATTAAAATGAATGTTCTACACATTAAAGTTTTTTTTTTGACAAATACACATATTAAAGTTATTTCAATTATAAATTAGTTTAAAATTTATGTAGTCCCACCAAAACATGTGTAGAACAATTTAAATGAGAAATTTTTCAAAAATATAAATAAAGGGAACTGATTTCAACTTATATAAAAATATGTTAAGTTAAAAACCAATTAACTCACAAGATTCCTTTAATATGTTTTTCAAAAGTGTATTTCAAGTTTATTCAAACCATTTTTTATTTTTGCATATATAGCTTTAATTTATTTATTTTTACTTTAATTTAGCTTTCATTATATTGATAACATATAGTAAAAAGGAATAATCGAATTATTATATTCATATATTAAGATACAAAAAAGGAATATTACAAAATTAAAACCAAACTTAAAATAGATATAATTTAGTAAAAAAAAAAATTATAATAAGTCAATTTTCAATATGCAAACCTATATAGGGACTGAAAATGAAAGAGGTGCCAGTAATGCTGGAAGAAAAATAATAATGGAATCTAATGGAACGTGTACAGAAGTATCAATCTATTAAAATATAAATTGGTCTTTTTGAAAAAGAATAAATATTGTACAGGTCTAACAAGAGTATCAATACTTGACTTCTGTTCAAAGGGATCCCTTGAGGATTCACATTATTAATTAATCATATGCTTTCCCTCAACAAAAAAAATTAATCATATGCTCTTAGAAAATATCCGTCCATGAAACTGAAAGCGTTGAGTAACTTTTATTGCCAGTGGTTATGATGTGACTAGTTAACTTAGTACTATATCACATTGATTTCACATTATTGTTAGTTTTATCAACTAATTATCTATGAGATCAAGGTTATATTAGGGCAAAATTTGTGATGTCTAAACAAGGATAGGGTTCGTTATCAACATAAACAAAAAATACCGAACATGACATAGATATAACTTAAATAAGGATTGAGTTCGAGTTACCTTTTAGTTTCTTTATCCCGTCTCAATTTAATTTTAGGACAACTGTTTTTTTGTTTTAATATTATTTTACATGTTCTCTCAAACTCTCTCTCTCTCACACATGAATCTTTTACTTTTATAATACTCACTTTCTATTTTAAACTTCAACCAAAGATTCACTTCACATGCCGCTGCTCATTGCCTTCTTTGACTTAATTTCATGCCATCGTTTCTCCAACTTAGTCTCACATTGTCGCAAACTGTTGACAATTGTGCTCTTTAATTGATGCACCATTTATTTTGGTCATAAAGGATACAAAATATTAATTAATTTGTAACATAATATTCATATCACTTTTGATTTGTTTATAAGAGTGTGCTACTTTTGATGATGGTGTTGTTTCTTATGGTTCAAAAAAATTTGTTGATTAAATTATTAAAAAAAAACATGTATGTTGACTTGTCTTGAAATAAACCTGGTCTTGTCTTCGTATTGTCCCGTTATTATTGGACCCGAAGCTCATCTGGTTTAATTGGGTTCATGGACAGATTTGAGTCTAAAAATTGACATGATTTAATGTGAGGAATGGGTTTGGGTCACATGCAACCCAACCTTACATGTCTTTTGTACTAGTCAGTAGCAATTCAATCTCTAAAAGACCTCAATTTCATATACAATTATCTTATATTGTGCAAGTATTAATGTAGAATCAACATGGTGAGGACGCAAATTTATTTAACATTTCACATTGTTGTCGTTGTTGTTGTCGAACTTGAAAGTTAATTATTATATTGACTAATAA
>Ga0315913_1003697_pt1 | contig 18391 bp, 10 predicted proteins | sample MpolsnodulesMG_FD_207736 | JGI IMG/M metagenome (GOLD analysis project Ga0315913, IMG submission 207736) | Medicago polymorpha root nodule microbial communities from Los Angeles, California, United States - small nodules | ecosystem: Host-associated > Plants > Roots > Nodule | place: USA... | reverse complement strand
TATATATAATGAGATGGTTTAGATCAATCATAACCGGATAATTATGAATTTTTTAGATTCTATAAAATTAGGTTGGTAAGACAATTAAAAAGCTAAGATAGTAAAATTTGTATTTATGGGTAATACCTTTCAGGAATACTTTTTAATTTCTTACTCATGAGTAATCCTTTTGAATATATAATACTTTGTTTGGAAATGGTTGTGGGATAATGCTTTTAAGTATATAATACTTTGTTTGCAATGCAAATGGTTGGGGGATAATGCTTTTGAGTAATACTTTTTTGGATTTTGGGTAATACTCTTTTGGAAAGGATTATTTGAGCAATCATTTATTATTCATGAATACTGCTTTTAAGTAAAAATAAAAAGTATAGTAGTATTGTAATTATACTACTATACCTTTTATTGATAAAGCAGTAACACTAATTTATTGATCTTATTGATAAATAAGTATTGATAAATAAGTAAGCAAAACAATAAAACGTAGATTTTTTTATTCTAGAAAAGATTATCATAAATAAAAAAAAACTCTACGTATTTTTGTTTATTTCATGAAGAAATATGTTGAGTATTAAAAATAAATATACTTTTTGTAGTATTAAAAACAACTCTACTTTAGTAATTTTTAATAAAAAGTATTGATAAATAAGTAAGAAAAACAAAAAAAACGTAGATTCTTTTTATTCTAGAAAAGATTATCATAAATAAAAAAACTCTACCTATTTTTGTTTTATTTCATGAAGAAATATGTTGAGTATCAAAAACAACTATACTTTTAATGGACCGATCCCCCATCACACGCCAAATATTTCAAGCACCCACCCTCCCTTTCTAACACCTACACCCTATATGATCCTATTCGAATTCTGTCATCACACTGATCCGCTTCATTCCCTCATTCCTCTACATAACGAACACCTAACACCATATACCATAAAATTCCCCATTCCTCCAACACCCTATAGCAATATAAAAAAAAAGTTTTCTAGTTGTTGTTTTTTACCCTTTAGTTTCCGGAAAATGAGTTATGATAATTCAGATTAATCCGGTCAAAAAGTAAATATCGTTTGACCAAGAGCTTCAATCAACAATTCAACATATATAAATTCTTCTAAACAATTCGTACATTGAGCTTAATCAAAACATTCTTATTTATTGAACTCTCTTATTTTACGTGTCTCTATCATATTGAAACCACTAAATAGACCTTAATTCAGCTGGATCATTTATTTTATTTATCTTTTGAGTTTGAGATATATCTTAGCATTTAAAAATTTCAACTGACTCCTTAATATATATATATATATATTTCAATATAGTCGATCGATCCATTTGTATTTTATAATACAATCCTTTAATATTTTACCGAAAGGTGTACCAATTTATCTCTTTTCTAACATAATTTAAACATAAACAACTCATTTAAAGCAAATTAAAAAAAAATTCAAACCTTTTTTTATGACAAGTTACTAAAAGCATCACCAATTAATGGGGAGTCCTTTACTTAACAAGGATCTCAACTTATTAAGGAGTCTCATTGGAGGGAAGAAAAAATGGGTAGCTATTAGTTATCAGCAACTATACAATGACTCTCTCTCTTCTCGGCAATTGACGGATCCCACAATCAAAAGTTGAAAAACAAATATGTATAAGTTGGTTCTGCCTTTCAAATTCATGTTATTTTGACTATCTTTAATTTCTTTTTATTTTTTTAAATGTACATATAAATGGTACAATACATATGCACATAGTGGGACCTATTTAAAAACTCTTCATTGGAGTCCCTGTTAATGTAATATCATTAGAGTCATTGAATCATTGATAAATATTTATTTGTTAAAAAGTATAAATAAATCATGGATACACATATGGTCCATTTAAGGAGTGCTTATTAGTTTACGGCCTTTGTGATGCTCTAAACTATATTAGTAGTTGGAGCTTGTGCTCTAAATCTCTAAATTCAACTTAAATAAAAATCTACAACAACAATTTAAATTCAAAAAATAGAGTGAAAGTAAAAAATGTAATTTAACCAATTTTATTTATTTTTCCATTAGGAAAGAATTTATTTATGGAATTTCCTACACGTTAACTATACCAATGCTTTCACGTAAATATATTGGATTATTTCTAAAAGAGAAAAATCACAATTTTACTTAAAAACTAATCAATTTGTTTTTAAGAAAAAGTCATTTTATCACTTATTTTTTTTACACACGTTTTGGTTTTCTTGTTTGATATTGAATTTGTAAAAGTCTTTATTTTTTTAGATAATTGAAAAAAAAAAGACTTTTTTATGGATATAGTAGACAAAAATGACATGGAGATCACATTTTAGAAAGATGGAAAAGAGAAACTCTATTAGCATCATCATCAATAAGCACCAAAGACCTGATCATATGTTTGCTTCTACAGCCGAGAATATGGAGTCTATATATAGTTAAACGCATAACTTTGGTTCGTATTTTCACATAACTTTGGTTCGTATTTTCTTTTTTAAACGCATGCATGTTCGTATTCCTTTATATTTAGTGATTTTGAGAGCAAACTTTGGGTGGATAATGTTTGAAGATTTTGACTTTCTTTGATAAAAATGGAGGATTTTGATTTGCTTCTAAATTAGGGTTTGTAAACAACCATGAGTGGCTAACAGTAGTACCCACAAATTCTTTATCTTTTTATATTTTGATTTTTTGGAAAATATTCTAACCCAGAAAATGATATTATTATATTATACTATTTCATCTCTGAAACTTTTTGTTTTGGTTTAACGGAATGCAAGTTTTGATCTCTTCGTTTCATCCAAATAGTTTAATAAATGCATAATATTATCGAAGAATTAGATGACCATAAATAACACTAACAAAACACTCTTTTTTTTTACTGCAGGAAATGGAGCATGGGCAAAAAGTTTCTCCATACGAAGATCAGAAGAATACACCTTTAACTTTGATTATATTTGCTGTTTTCGTTGGTCTTAGTCTATTGGGAGTTTTTATTTGGATTTTATATATATGTATAAAAAATTGCAAGTCTAGTCAACCAAATTGATAGCCTATGCCTATCTATCTATAATAATGCTAGAATAATTCAAATTTCCATTACATGAGTCTCAATACACACCTTCCATATCTATATTTTAAGAAATCATTCGATTTATTATTACGATTAAAATGATATCTAGAAATTCAACGAAATATTAAGGCTTAATTGCAGTTTTAGTCCCCTAACTTTCTCAAAGTTGCGATTTTGGTCCCCTAAGAAAAAAAACTGCAAAACAACTCCCTAAGTTTTGCACCTGTGGCAGTTTTGGCCGCCGAAGCTGATATTAACTTGGTCTACGCTGACGTGGCACCCTAAGTGAGGTGCCACGTGTTATTTTTTTTAATTTTTTTTTGGCCTTGGGGGCCAAAACTGCTAAAGTTGCAAAACTTAGGGGGCTGTTTTGTAGTTTTTTTTCTTAGAAGGCCAAAATCACAACTTTAAAAAAGTTAGAGGATTAAAACTGCAATTAAGCCAAATATTAACTATGAAATGTAACGGCCCCTAATTTCCAACGAATTGAATGCCAATATGCTACTGAACAATATTTCCAAATATTAACTTGATCCATTTCAATCAACCAAATTCATCTGCGAAGATTGTTTAAATCATTCATGATTTTCGTGTCGATGAGATGCATTTTTTCTCACTATCGTTCTCTGTATTCGGTTCACATTCCTCTCTAGAATTTTGATGGAGTTGAGGTCCATTTTCACTTTCATTCTCTCTGTTTGATACTTTTGTTTATCGATCTATGATTTGTCACTTTGTTCGTAATCTCAATTTGTAACGTGTTCACAGTGATTTTCAATCCATTTCGGTCATGTGATTCTTCATATATGCCGGTTCATGATGATTGAGCATTGGATTTCGTTGAAGCTTTGTATCACTGAGGTATATCACATATCACAAATCTGAAATAATACAGATTTGTAATTTTTCAAATATGAATCATACTAATCAATCTGTATGCATTTATATATGTGTTGATTTAGTTTTATTTTCCTTTAGTATTTCTTGATATTGTTTAATAATGAATTAAAATAAATAATTGAATTAATCATTGTTTATATAAACAAGTTAATTAATTAAGTGCTTATAAGTGCCGGTATTTATGTATAAGCTAATTGGATAACAAAAGATAAAATAGTGTCGAAATGTTTTGATATATTTTCATAAACCGTCGTGGAGAGCTTATGTAAATAGAGGAATGCTAACAACATTCATTCTAACACACACTTTTCAACACGCTCTCTTTGATTGGTTAAAATTCACATGGGTCCCATATAATTTTGGTGGGTCTCATATAATTTTGGTGGGTCCATGTGAATTCTAACCAATCAAAAAGAGTGTGTTGGAAAGTATATGTTAGAATGTGTGTTGCTACCATTTCTCATCTAAATGAGTTTAAAACAACAAAAAACAGGGACGCATCATAAGCTGATTCCATAAGCTCTTACAAATGGTCTCATAAGTGCTTATGTCAGTAAATAAGTTCCAGTAACTTGATCTAAACAGGCTATTTATATTTGAAATATGCTTGAAGTGACTAAATGTGTATTTGTCGGACAAATAGTTGAAGTTATGAAGATGATGGGTAAATTGAAATCATGATGGTTATATTATTAGTCTCTGTTGGGTATTCTGAAAACTAATTTGATGTATTAAATATCATTTAGAGCTTTTAGACACGTGATAGGCAGTTTCTGCTTCACAGCTGTAACCCACTACTTCCTATTTTTTTGACGTTTTGCTTTCTTCCCATATTTTTTTTGGGAAATGCTTTGTAATGCGACAATGTGCAACGAAATCCAACGAATGATATGGCAATTCAAATAATAAGGTTTAAAAATAAGGGCTTATATCCAAAAATAATAAAAGATTACTTCATAGATAAATAAGAATATTTAAAGTTATCAGTTACATGCAATGATGAACTAGATGCAAAGAAATATTCTTCTGAACTTCAAAGAAAGAATCATCTTATTTGTCAAAACAAATGATTTCTCATTTAATGCTTCAAGTAGTTTTTGAGGGAAATAAATAAACAACCTTCATAAGGTTCAAAATGTTGAAGGACATCAGAATGTTCAGCACAAAGTACAACCGTCAAAAAGGAAGGAGCACAGAAGAAACATTCTGAAGTTCATATGTATGAACCCAGAAGGAGTTCAGAAGGTTGCTCAGAAGGTTCATTAGAGCAAACCCATAAATCAATGTCCACACCAAGAACATGCAAGAACAGATGTGACATGAACATTCTTATAATGATTTTGACTTTGAATCAAGAAATCATTAAAGGCATGATGATTGAAGGATTAATGCACTTTGATAATTCCTGGTATTTGTGCGTTCTTGAGTGATTAACCAAGACACAAACAAAGTTTAAATCATACCAAGATACAAGAAATCAAAGGACATTGAATTCATGAACTAATTCTGAAGTTCAGAAAGTTAGTTCAGAATGTGGATCAGTGAGTTGATCAGAACGTTCTGATGAGAGTTCAGAAGGTTGTTCATAAGCAAACCCAGAATCATCAAGAACATGAAGAACATGCAAACTACAACGTGACATAAATGTATGTCCAGAAAAGTACAGTTGCATGAATCAATCAAGAACTTAAGGCATTCACAAGAACAATGTCTAAAGGATCTTTAATGTTCATCTAAGACTATGAACATTAAAGTACTAGGAATATTCCAATGAGAATATTATCCTAGTTGTTGCATTCACTGCACTTCAGTTGTGTTTTCACTATTAGAATTGATTACATCAAAAGTAAGTCTTACAAATCATCCTAAAGTAAGAACAAAGTGAACATTCTGATGATCAGAATGTTCATATCTGCACATGCTTCTAACTATGAACAGTGTAGTTGGTGAAAAGTTAGCAAGCAAGGCAAAAGGAGATCTTGCATCAGAGATAATTTGTCCTCTGATCAAAATCAAGCAAATCTCCTAGAAGCATGGGCCTGAAGTTGCAGACTCACTATCTTCTCTCTCCTGCACAATGACCAAGACAGATTTGGTTCAACTTTATCCTACTTTATCCAGCAGCTTTTGATGCATATGGAGAAGTTACTTTTTGGTGGATAAAGCCCAACAAATCTCATGTCATACCTTAAACAAACCCTGAAACTCATCAGACATTCATCATTGATGAACCCAGATGAAGAACATCATAAATATCAACATTCTGATGAAGAACACAGCAACATTCTGATGTTCATCCTGGAAACACAACAACATTCTGATGGTCAGAATGTTCATCCAGATTTTCAAGTAAAAGCTAGTAGGGCCCAGGACACGTGGCAAAAGACCATTGGTCGCCCTACAACGGCTATATGAGCCTAAAAACTCTATAAATAGAGATCAAGGCCTCGGCAAAACTTGCACCATTGCAAAGCATACAAGAAAACAACTTGATTTTGTTTAAAGCTTTTGCAATTGAAATTGATCAATCACTGAAGGCTCTTGTTACCTTCTTATAGTGCACATCAATACTCTTTGTTATCTCTCTTAAAGATAACTTCTTCTTCTTCCTCTTCTTCTGTTTGTTTCTCAAACATTCAAACTCCAAACATCTTGTAAAGTCTCATCTAGCTTTAGGGGTACTAAAGTGTTAGTTTGAGCAAAAGGTGTAAAAATCTAAGTGGCAAGAAGAAAAGAAAGTCTCGTCTAGCTTTAGGGGTACTAAAGTGTCAGTTTGAGCAGAAGGTGTAAAAGTCTAAGTGGGTAACTTAGCAAGAAGGTGCAAGCTTGCTGAGGCTTAGAGAATACAGTTGATGTAATCGTTCAAATGAACAAGATTGTAAAGTGCAGGATTTGAGAGGTTATCTCAAATATCATAGTGGAAACTCTCACAAGATTGTGAGGAGTGGACTAACCCACATTGGGTGAACCACTATAAATTTATGTGTGTTCTTTTTCTTCCCTTTACTCTTTTAAATTCAGTATACACTATACACACACAACACAGTTACTTGATTAAATTAGTTTCTGCATAATCTGCACAAGAACATCATAACGTTTTGAAGCAATTTCACTAACTTACCTTTTCTAAGTAAACCACTTGAGAATTAATTTTAAGTTGCAGGTTAATTTTTAAATGGTCACGTCAAACCCCCCTTCCTTGTGACTATTTTATTTACTTGAGCTTGGAGACCTAATGCTTACTGAGTGCCGAGGGGATCTAGAACGTGAAGGGCGAGGGTTCCCTCCTCTTTTGATAGGTGTTGGGGAAGCAGTCCGTTTAGGTCGGACAAGCGGGCGTGCTCTCTCTAGATACATCAGGCGTCGATTCTGTTCCTCGATTAACGACGTCTGTCGTTGAACCGTGCGGAGTAGATTGTTGATGAGGGCACTAGTTGGTGTGGCATCTTCTGGTGTCTCTGTAGGTCGTGAGGGACCCTGCAGAGGCCTTTGTTGTAGAGGAACTATTTGTACAGGTTCCTCTCTGGGTGTACCCACGGGAGAAGGTGAAGATGTCATACCATCACGTTGAGGGATACGAACTTCATTTCGTATCTGTGAGTTGGCACCATTTACAGCCATGGTAACTTTTTTGGAAAGCTTTGGTTTCTAGTAAGGTAAAAACGGGGAGAGCTTGTATTTCCCACAGATGGCGCCACTGATCGTACCTGATCAGAAGGTGATTGTCGGTGCTTTAAATGTGGTGGTTTGACTGGTGGTAGAATGCGTCAAGAATGCTTGTTGGAACGGCGGGGGGTGTGTACCTGCAGGCACTCTGACGCTCAAGTCAGTAGAGATCAGAGAGTGAGGGTTAGAGAGGAAGAGATAGATTCTACCTTGGGGACTGCTATGAGTCCCCTATATATAGAGGTGGAGGGCTGCAGAACCGTTGTGATGGCACACCAGGCTCTGGCGGTTACGAAATCGTGGGAAGTGTAATCGCTAGAGAGATTATTGCGGGAACGTGCAAAGAGACGTTGGGGTTCGTTTGAACCGGTCTTGCTTGCTCCGTGCACCCCCCTCGTGGGGAAGGGGTGTGTCGCAAGTAATGTTACCAAACGTGGTATTTGGGCTTTGGATTCTATTGGGCCTGAGTAAAGCTCCTTTTGAACAGCCAAGTAAATGTTTCAGTATCTTCATTCGATAGTAAAGCACAACCCAACAACATAGATTGACCATGATGGTTCACTCCAACAAAAGGAGTAAAAGCCATATCATATTTATTTGTCAAGTAAGCTGTGTCAAAAGTTATGACTTCACCAAAATATTCATATGCAGCCCTACATCTTGCATTGGCCCAAAACACATTTCGTAACCGGCTTTCAAGATGTGGTTGTTTGAGTTTGATCACTCACAGATTACCGTGTGCATGTATGATTGCTTTGAAAATCAAGAACGACACTGTCCTCCGTTTGGATGAAATTCACACTCACCGGAAGAGGTTGAGGTTCGAGTACGAAGTTGACCCAAAGCTTCGTAAAGCAGACATCTCTCTATTTCCATAATGGGATATTCTTCAGTTTTTTTTTTTGAAAAACTGTGTTACTTTAAGTTTTGCTCATGATTTGTGTTTCTGTTTTCTGTACTGGTGCTATTCGGATTATATAATCCAGACTATATATTTGTTTTATGGATTATATAATCTGAAATGATAGCATTTAAGCCCCATGCAAGTGCATTTAAGACTCATACAAAGGGTGTATCGGAAAGTTCCGGATTTTATATTTCGGAATGTTCATATGCGTTCCGGATTATAAAATCCGAACCATATCAGTGCTCATAACAGAATGCATGTTTTTGCCTATTTTCCAGCTGTCATACCCCAATTTTTGACCTAAGGTCTTAAATTCATGCGCCGTCTGACCCTGAATAGTCTTTGACTTTTCAAAGGAAATTTCAGCAGAGAGGTATTTTAAAATACCTCATTTTTGTTCCGATTTCGGGCCCTCTTCTCACTCTTTTTTTTTATTATTAGTCTTTTATTTTTATCTTTAGTTTTTCTTAGTCATTTTATTGCCATCTTTTTATTTTTGTCTATATTTCTTTTATTTTATTTTAAGGTTTATGTTATTCTTATTATGTCCAAAATGTCCAAAAATTAAAAAGTGTCCAATAGTTTATCCTCGTCCAGGGGTCTGTAAATTTTTTTCTTCTCAAGCACACGCCTCAATCACAGGCAAATCACACAAAGTTAGATGTTCTTATTTCCTTTTTTCACCAAAGACGCGTTCAGCTTTTAAAGGCCATTCAAGTCCACTAAATCTAATTTCCTTCTTTGAAACTGAAAAACCATTTAAAATAGAATGAAGGAATTAGAGAAAAGGGGACTCAATTTCACATAAACCTGCGAATACAATTCAATCAAGCAATCACGCAACTGTTTCCAATCATCACAAATGATCCAACACCCATCAAGCCATACGATTCAAAACCATTTTCAATCATATACAAGGAACCCATTTTTACAATTCCAAAACCTGCACACAAAAAAAAATAAATTACACGCAGAGATTCATTCATCCAACTAACCAACAATCCCTAATCACGTGCGTGTAAAACCATGGTGTAAGGGTGCACCCCTCGCTTCTTGTGCCTTTGATCCAGATCTAGTGGTCCTAATTAACTCTTTAGGCCCGCTGAGTCATTAATTAGTGTTTTTAATAGACTATTTGAGTATGTTTTATTTAGATTTTATGTGTTTTTATTTCCTTTTTAGAACTATTTTACTTCAATTGCAAGTTATTTAATTTCAGGAACAAATATTTGAAAGATTGAGTCTTGGAGCAAAAGAATGGAGGTTTGGAGCTGATTCGGGCAAAAAATATGAAGATTTGGTACAAAAATATGATACCAACAACCAGAAGGCTTGGCACGGCCTGTGCCTCCAGTGGCACGGCCGTACCACCACCACAACACTCCTTTTGCTACTTTTGCTTCTCCGATAAGCTGCCTATTTAGTTTATTTCTGACCTAAATTATGTGGTTTCTTGTGGAACATTCTATTTATGTATTTCTTGGGGCTTAAGTATTTGTAGACTATAAATAGAGTAGTTAGAAAACATATTCAATCATCTTTTGTTCTTGGAAATTAATAAGTGACTATTGTTTCTTTGAATAAAAGTTCTCCTTTTTATTTCTTTATTTTTTTAATGTTTTTCTTCTTCTTCTCTTCTATGACTACAATGAACATGTGTGAGTAGACTTCTTTGTCTTGGGATTTTTGGATGAGTTTAATGACCTAATCCCTATCAAACCAAGCCTCAGACCAAGGCACCTTCTCAGGTACCAGAAAGATTGCTAGCGTGGTATAGACCTCACCTTTTCCGTGCCTTCCATCAAGGGGCACCTGACCATGATATTGAACATTTTAATGCAATGAAGAATGCAGTCCAGAATTTGATCCGGACCAACCACCTCACCTTCTAAGACTTGACTCCAAATGTGTAAAGCTAATCTGATGCCGAATCACAGTACCTAGTATTGTGACGCATGGAGTGGTTAGCCGTAATTTGGTCGCTGTTAACATTCCTTCTGCTGCTTTTCGTTCAAATAATGTTTGTATGTTGCTTTTACCTTTTCAAAAATATCCTTTCGTTCTGCCCGAGACAAAAGTGAACTTGTGTAGGGCTTTTTGCTTTAAGTATTGTCATCATTATTAAAAAGGTCGTTTTGATCCCGACTTTGTTTTATTTTGTGCTTTTTCTAGAAAAATAGTAATACAAAGAACCTAAAAGATTAATCATTTCCAAAATGTCTGCATACAAACATTCACTTTTCTAAAATCAAAAATAAATGCAGATCAAACATTAATAAGCCCGTTAAACACAATAACTCTGCACTCTCTTCCAATTTTGAGTTCCCTCTGTCCGAAACTGAAGAAGAGGAGGATGAAGAAATTCCCGACAAGATCTCTCTCCTACTGGGGCATCTTAGCCGTCAAAGCTGCAAACAAAATATCAAAGAGGATTGCCCAGAAGATGGCTTTCATTTAAAAAGATTGGCATGAAATGTTACCATTACCTTTCCGTTAATATACAACATGGAGGTTGTGCCTCCTATGGAGGTTTGAAGTCGTGTCGATAGGAGTTCTGTTGAAATCCAAGCTTGATTGAACTTAAATGCATGACGGCCGTGTACAACTATATCAAAAAAGGTTGAAACAAACTTCCAACAAGAAGGTTCGTCTCCGTGAATTTCATGAAGGAGACTTGTGCCGAAAAATGTACTATCTTTCCAACCAGACTCCAAGGGCGAGTTGGCGCCTAACTATGAAGGCCCGTGTGCAATGACTCTTGTGACTACAATATTTATCTTTCTGAAATTTTAGGAAAAAGATAAGAATAAGGGGGAAGACGTTTAGGAAACCAAAAATAAATAAATAAATAAAAGGTTTTTAAAGTTTTCCAGCGATGGTGCCACAACCTAGGGTGGCCGGCCACCGCTTGCCGGAGCTCATAGAGATGAGAGAGAACAGAGAAGAACTTTAAGGGAGAATGGAGAAGTGAGTGAAGAAAGAGAAAAAAAAGAGAGAAATGAAGTAAAAGTCTGATCTTTACCTATTTATAATGCCTCCCTAATCACGTGCATGTAAACCCATGTTGTAAGGGTGCACCCTCGCTTCTTGTGCCTTTGATCCAGATCTAGCAGTCCTGATTATCTCTTTAGGCATGATGAGTCATTAATTAGTGTTTTTAATAGATTATTTGAGTCTGTTTTATTTAGATTTTATATGTTTTTATTTCCTTTTTAGAACTATTTTACTTCAATTGCAAGTTATTTAATTTCAGGAACAAATATTTGAAAGATTGAGTCTTGGAGCAAAAGAAAGGAGATTTGGAGCTGATTCGGACCAAAAATACGAAGATTTGGTACAAAAAATATGAAGCCAACCACCAAAGGGCTTGGCACGGCCCATGCCTCCATTGGCACGGTCGTGCCACCACCACAACACTCGTTTTGCTGCTTTTGCTTCTCCGAAAGGGTTGTGGAGAAAAACAAAGGGAAGATTCTCCTTAAATAGCCTCAAAACCGTCTACATCAACGAATATTGAACAATAATGAAGATCCATGATCTGACGGTTGGCAGTAGTCTTGGGAAAGCGTAACGCGGTCAAAGCTACACGCGCGTATAACGTTTTCTCGGAGCACGTGCAATACACGGACAAGACACGTAGAAAGAAGAATTGAATAGCCATCACGTCACCAACGCTTCCTCTGAAACGTTGAAATACCAACTACTCCCAGTAACTCATAGTTAGGCACCTCCTACTCACGGGTAGAATCAAAACTCACCAACAAAACGCTTCAAGGGTCGTCCAGCTTAGCTCATCAACGGACGCCACACTCTTTGCAGTCGGGCTTCTGTTCCTAACACAACACATTGAGGGCCGCCGGACTAAGTCGTTGACGAGCACCTTTGATCGAACGCCTTTTTGTTTGCTAAAGGCATTGAGTCATAAAGACATCAACGGCTTGGGAGCAATACATGTGCAATATTACGCCGCCTTAAGGCCAACGCACATGCGTCGTGCCACACTAGAGCACACCTTCCTGCCGAGATCATGCTACACGTGTCCACTCCTGCCCCTGATCATACGCCGCATAACCCGGAGACGGTTATGCCAAGTGCATGCTTATATAAGGGTGAACTTGTTTTACCCTCTAGGAACACAACACTTTTCGCAACTCTCCTAATGTAATACCCCACTCGTCAGTATTGGAATTTCATCAATCAGACATGTTGGAAGATATGAGTTCATGAATGATAAAGATAGTAAGGATATCATAACACAGGACTGGGCAAGCAGGTTCAGTGTCAATATCGAATTAATCACGTTTAAGGCAAAGGGCATTATGGTAATTGCACTTGGGTGTATAGATAGAATACCTTAACTTTAGGTGTATGTTAAGATTGTGTGAGAAAGATAATTTGTTCATGCTGTGTTTTAGGTTTTAGTTGCCCTTTTGCTATTAATCTTTGGAGATATGTGAATTCTTTCCATGCAATGCTTCTAAACTATTTTCTAGGTATTCTAGTTGTATTGTGGAAGTTAGAACTTGATTTTTGAGGTTTCTATGCTTAAAACACGATTTTCTGCATTATGGACTGATGAATGCTTGCTTAAGCAAGCATTTTATCGCTTAAGCGTGCAAAACGTCAAACCTACAAACTCTGCTCGCTTACAAGCTCGCTTAAGCGTACTGGCAAGCGAACTGCACGCTTACCATCTCGCTTAAGCGTCCAGCCGTTTTACAACATACCTTGAAAATTGTTCTTGTGGTCCAGAACGTCGTCTGATGCTTTTCCTTGCAAACTTTTATAACTTTTACGAAACCTCAATGACAAGAAAATAATGTGCAATACAAATGAGTAGCATGAGTAACATTAACATTTTTCAAAGGTGAGTGGCACATGAAAGTACGATAATATTCGTGATTATGGTCGGGTAGGAAACAAGTCTAAGAATGGGAAAACCATAGAGCCTCGACGTAGATCCTTGAGAACTAGCAAGTTAAACGAGTAGATTAAGATAAGCAAGTGGTGGCTCACCGCTAAACGAGTAGATTAAGGACTCGTGGTGACCATTCATATAAGTTAAGTATAAGCTTCCATGTATGATAAGACCATAAGCAAGATGTAGGTTTCTTGTCTCTTGCTATCCACGCCAGGGGGATACAAGGGGTTCACGCCAGGGGAACGGGATAAGCTCCGCAAGGGGGGCTCGCACGACACTGAGGGAGTCCGATGTACCTTAGCTAGGTTTTCATCGGTCATGTATGGGATTGTACTCGGAGTTACTCCACCTGATGCACTCCGTAAAATGAACTCAGATAATAATGTTTGTTCAATGCTAACCTCTAACATAATGAATGAATATGACTATGTTAGGATATGTTCATGATTATGATACATTATTAGACATGTACATGCTTATGCAAGTAGGACAAGCTATGAAGTTATACCGACGACGATCTTAGGTTTCCCCGATCGTCCAGTTTAGGATCGTGTCATGAATAAGCATGTTAGGTCTTGATGCGTTTAGCGTATCTTGAGTTAGCGATCCTAGGATCCCTTGACCTCCATGACACGTATGATGTAAGGCAAGACCCATAAGATAAGTTAAGAAGAACCTACGACGGATCTAGTATGCACGATCGTTAGGTTGTATTGTAGACACGTGGTGACCATAGTTTTTCCCCGAGGTTACCTATAGCCTGGGATTAGGTAGAACTCACTGAGACATTATGTCTCATCCCAATCCTTATTTGTTTCAGATCAGCAGGTTGGTTTAGCAGGATTTAGCAAGCTCGTAGCCGAATAGATAATCAGCAAGTGCTCGTTCGTACCCGCTGCAGGATGTTATGGACTTTAAGGATGTATTTCCTATGTTTTGGACGAGTTGTATTATATTGTTGATTGTACGAACGTGTATTGTTGTATAAAATATTCATTTGAAGCCTTTATGTTCTAAATATTAATGTATCCAGTACTAAAGATAATGCACATACTAAACTTTCTAGATACGTTTAGTGTGGGTGTTACAACTAACAAGCCTGCAGGCACCTTTCGTTCCACTGCAGAAGACGTTTCGCCACCGCACTGGAAGTCGTTACCGATCATCAAAGCATTCTCAACAACTGTTGAGATACAACCGTTCTCACCGGACAAATCAGTATTCATGTTAACATGATAAAATAAGAATGAATCAACGTTGGACTGGTGTATAATATGTTGGTTATCATGATTGGTGAATTGTCGTCTATTTGTGACTTGTGTTGTGTGAAACGATATTGTTTCTTTGTGGTGTTGATTACTTGACAATTGGTTATGATTGTTGATTTGGATATGTGGAGATAATTGCTTGATGATGGATATGTAGAGATGATTAAGTGTTTGATAATCGTTGATGTATGGATATATTGTTTGATAATGCAAAGTGGTGAAAATATAGAGAACATGAAGAGGTATTTAGTGTTGTGCATTATCGAGTCAACACTTGGCATCCATGCATTCATAAGTCCTATATGTGGAGAAAATGTTGAGAATATGTAGAAGGATCAATTGGTAATATTACTTCCGACATCCAATGGTACCACATGCATGTAAAGTCGAGTCTAGAACATTGCAAGCACTTGAAGTTGGTCAAATATGTCATATTAGACTATATGTCTTAGTGAATATGTGCATTGGTGAAATTAATAAATGTCGTGACTATGTGGAGTTGTGAACTTGTATATGTTGCTTGGTTATGCTAATATACTAGAAGAATAATATTGATGTGAATATTTATTATTGATGATTTGATTAAGAGCTTATATACTTGATTTGGAATATGAATTCGTTAATTATGTGTTTAATTGATTATATGTTATTATGTGGAATATAATCTAACCCCTAGTGGTCGTTTGATTGATCGCTTGCCTATTTGTATGAATGGGTAGACAACATATATGATTGTGTTTGCTTTGCTAGTGAGTTGCTTGAGGATAGCGTGAAGCTACCTCTTATATTTTACTCGAATCTAGTTAATTAGGCTCTAACTAGAGTGACAACATTTATGTTTTATTTTCATTTATCCGTTGTTGGATTTTATTTGATCGGATCATGAATTTATATTTGCAGCCTGAGATATGTTGTTGAGATTTATTACTCGTGTATTTGAGAATTATTACATGTTGATGAGACTTTTATGTATGATAATTTGTCCGCTGCGAGTTTTATGAAAATCAGTTTATGCATGTTTTGGAAAAATGTAAACGTAACATCTAAACTCTTTGAATTATTGAATTATTTGCACATTTTATTGCATATGGGGTTTATGGTGTTACAGGTTCTCTTAACAAAATAATTATAATAACTTCATTCATAAATATATAATAGCAAACGTTGGAGAAAAATAGGTAATCATTTTTTTCCCTAAAAAAAAAGTGATCATTTTATGAACACTTTGAAATTATTATTTTTGGGTAGGTAAAAAAAGAGTAATTAGTAAATTACAACCCTTTATAATCCATTCTTGTTTCTTTAAGTGTATTTTATGAATTACATTTTATATAAGTAATAGTAGTTACTTCAAATAAAAATAAGTAATAGTAGTTGTGATTTATTCTTTTGTTTATTGGTCAAATTTATATTAAAAGAAAAAATTCCTAGCTTTGCCGCTGCATGATATATAAAAAAATGAAACAAATATTTTTACTATTAAATATAAAAAAAATTAGTGTATGTATCGTATACTCATAATTGATACATAAAAAATATATGGCATACATATTTCTTATTGTTGCAAAAAAAGGACAATACTTATCATTGATAGATAAAAAAAAAGCACCCAAGACATATACTTATTATTGATAGATAAATATAAAAAAACAACAAATATTAGCAATTGATACACAAAAAATACAAGACAAATATTAATAAATGATACATATAAAACATGAGATAAATATTTATCACTAATATATACAAAAATATGAGGTTAATATTTGCCAAAAAAAAAAAATAGACCTATGTGTCGTTGATCCATAAACAACTGAGATAAATATTTTTATCTGATAAGTATAAAAAAAAAAAACACAAGACAAACATTCGTTACTACCACCTTAAAAATATATGTTGTAAATATAAGAAAACACAAGATAAATATTCATCATTGAGAAATAATAAAAAAAGAAAAAATATTTGTCCCTTACTTATAAAAATTGGGACAAATATTTGTCTTTTTAACAAGGTTTTTGGCATTGATAAATATATAAAAAAGAGGAAAAATATTTGTTAATAATCAACACATGATATATATTTGTCATAATAAATTTAAAAAAAGTATAAATATTTATTAATGACACATAAAAAAATTATGGGTCGACTATTTGTGATTGATAATTATAAAAAAACATGGAAGGAAAATTTGCCAGTGGTAAGTTAAATCTTAAATAAAAGAGAAAAATATTTGTATTTATATATAAAAAATTAGAAAAAAAATTCATTGATAAATATAAAAAGTAATGGAAATATATTTTTTACTGATACATTAAAACACAAAACATAAGTATAACTAATAAACAAAAAAAATGGGTGACACATTTGTCATTGCGTTATAAAAATATATGGACAAGTATGAAAAAACAGGGGACAAATAATTTTTGTTGATAAATAAAAAAAGTATTTTTAGAGATTAACAAACAATATCATGTCGCACGTGCATGACACGGGTTAACACACTGATTTTGTATTATGTTGTGTTTTTAAACACTTTTGGGGTAAAATGTGTCGAAGTCAATACTCAGGATTCTATAATTGTCAACCTTTATCAATTGATTTAATTGTTTTAAATGTATTAAAATATTCGTTTGTCTTTTTCATTTGTCATTAAAAACCTAGAGTTCTTCTCTCTTATTAATTATCAAGACTCTGAAACAACAGTCAACAACTACCATTGAATTTAATTGTCTTAACTGCATTAAATTGTTTTTTGTATGTTTCATTTATTAGTCAAATATGAATTTAATTGTCCTTGTTTATAATACTCCATCTGTTTCAAAATGAACGTCAATGGATCATTAGAAGAAATGGAATAACAATTTTACCGAATTAAGTTAAAGCAATGTTTTGGAGGGTACAAATAAAAAGAAATAATTAGTATTACATTGAAAACTAAATGATATTCATTTTGAAACAATATTGTTTTACAAAAGCGACATTCATTTTGAAACAGAGGGAGTAATATTGTTTTCCTTCCTGAGTTCTTTTACAAAACTGAACGTAGACTTTTGTCTCCTTTTAATTTTATGAATTATATAACAGTCAACCTCTGTCAATGTATTAATTGTCTTAAATGCAATAACACGTGTACAACAAAACTTAAGAAGTGGGTCATATCCTTGAAAGTAACATCTTTCACTTTGTAGTATATATACATGTACAAGTATTGAATTTCCTTGAAAAAAATATTACATGTCCTTGAAAGTAACATTTAAAATTTCATGGATCTAATTCTCTTTCTAGTTCTTAGTTTGTGCATAACATGTTGCAAAGTTGAGGCAAGAAGCAAAATTTTACTAGATGAAAAAAATAATTTTACTCTATCATATAACATCAAGGTATTTTTTATTATTTATAGTCTGTTATTAGTTTGATATATACATGATGTAGTTGATTATAATTTTGGTTAACGAACTCAGGATTTTGTGGCCGATAAATTTGATTGTGTTGATATCTACAAGCAACCTACTCTACAACACCCTTCACTGAAAAAGCACAAAATTCAGGTATAATAGTTGAACAATTTATAATATTAATTATCTTACTTTATTGCATTGTGAAAACTAGTTGTTATTTGATGAAAATGAAGAGAATGATATATAATGGTAACTA
>Ga0315913_1003691_pt1 | contig 18401 bp, 8 predicted proteins | sample MpolsnodulesMG_FD_207736 | JGI IMG/M metagenome (GOLD analysis project Ga0315913, IMG submission 207736) | Medicago polymorpha root nodule microbial communities from Los Angeles, California, United States - small nodules | ecosystem: Host-associated > Plants > Roots > Nodule | place: USA... | reverse complement strand
TATTTTATGATTTAATTAATATTCAAGAAAACAACAAAAAACATTCAAATAACAAAAATCACAAAAATATTTTCATAATAAACCTTGATTTACAATCAAGTGATTCCCTTTTTTATTTCTTTCTTAATCAAATTTCAATCCATTTAATCATATTTTAAGTCTATTTTCTTTCAAATTAAAAAAATACAAACCAATTCTTATTTGCCACTTGACTTTTCATTTTAAAACCTTTTTCAAAACTAATAAAAAAACACAACCAATCAAACGTCAATTTCTACCCCGAACTACGAGGTTTTGATCCCTCACGGGTACGTAGGCAAAGGACCTAGTCCTTCCAAATCAATAAAAAATGTAGATAATTAGGTCTTTATTTTAAATCACTTTGATTCCATTTCTTTTAAACAAAGCAAGTTTATAGCACAAAACATTAAATGAAACCAAGAGGTTCTCGTAGGATACTATGGACATAAAGGGTGCTAATACCTTCCCTTTATGTAATTAACGCTCGAACCCTAAATCTCTTCAATATGGGGTAGTTTGAACTTTTTCCCCCTTTTTTAAAAAAATTAAATGTTCAGTCGTGAAATAAAATAGTGAGTCTATGCTAATAAAATAGCTTGACCTCCGAAAAATGACGCGACACTTGGCTCCGAAAAATCTATCAGCCAATTCAATATAATGATATTCTTTGAGAGAAAAAAAAAGTAGGGAGGTTCAAATAACCATATCAAATGATATGATGTTCTTATTGTCTTATGTAAGTTTTGTACAACATTTTTGTATTTCTAACCGATTATTGTTATTCTATGATATAATTCATACACAAGATAAACACCTAAGTAGTAGTACAAGTTTACATTAGTTCAATCCTTGAACTAAAGCAAACTTGATTGGTCATGTTGCTTCCCCATGAAGGCGATATGTTGGCACTGCAAGCAAGTGTTTGGCTCTTGGGATTGAGAGACCAAACTTTTCAGTCATGTCTAAATCATTTGGAGTCATATTCGAGGGAAGCTTCCAAGAAAAGCAATGTACCAATTGAGCAACAACAAGTTTAACTGTAGCTAGTCCAAGGTTTATTCCGGGACACCCTCTTCGACCAAAACCAAATGGTATAAATTGGAAATCATGTCCACGGTAGTCGAAATTTTTATCCACAAATCTTTCTGGATAAAATTCTTCTGCATTATTAGACCATATCATAGAATCTCTTCCTATTGCCCATAAATTCACAATTACTCTTGTTTTTTTCTTTATCAAATAACCATCAACCATAGCATCCTCTGTAGACTCGCGCGGCACAAGTGGTCCTGCAGGATATAATCTTAAGGTCTCCATGATCACAATATCTAAGTAACTTAACTTTGCCATATCATTCTCCTCCACTAATTTGTTCATCCCAACTACATTATCTAGCTCTTGCTGGAGATTTTTTATTACTCTTGGATGCCTCATGAGCTCTGATAAAGCCCACTCCACAATGGTTGCAGAAGTGTCAAATGCCGCGGCAATCATGTCTAAGGCTATAGCTTTTATGTTTGTTCGATCAATGACATGGCTATGTTCGTCAGAGGGATTGATCGTCTGGTGCGTCAGTGAGAGTAGAATGTCGATGAAGTTCTTGTGTTTCTGCCCTTCATTTTGCACATGTGAACTTTGTTCACGTTCCTTAATTATCTTCTCAAACACTTGGTCCAGTGCTTTAGCAGTTCTCTTGTACCTTCTTTTTAATCCCTGACAATAAAAGCTAAATAACTTAGGCCGTGATTGGATATGCAGTTTAATTAATTGCTTTTAGCGTATAAGTGTTTATGTATAAGTTATTTCTATAACAAAAGATAAAATTAAATTTAACTGCTTTTATGCTATAAGGTGTTTTCGTAAGCTATTCAGAAAAGTTATAAAAATAAGCTGAAAATAGATTATGCACGTATCATAAGTCGTTTCGATAAACTATTTCAAACAGTGTAACAAGTACTTATGCCCTTAAATAAGTTCAATTAAGCTAATCTAAACAGACCCTAAGTATAACCCCAAAATGATTCATATCGTACATCTAACTCCTATCAAGAGTGTGGTCCTCGTGAGCTTAACTCAGTTAGTAAGGATAATGCATAATATATGCAAGGTCCGGATTCAAACCCCAACCATCACAAAAAAAGAGTGTGGTGAGGGTAACCCTATGTATCACAGACATTAACATAACAAAAACAAGATTAAACTAATTCATTGGTTTGCAAGTCCAAGATATTAATGTACCTGGTGGCAATACCGCAATAGTGTGTGATAGAGATATTTTAACATTCATTGATTCTAGTTTTTGGTAGTACTAGGTGAAAACAATACTGCAAACCTTAATTTTAGGTATATGAGAAATTACAGAACTTATACTTGATTTGATTGGGGCGGACCTACTACTATAAAGCTATTACTCCGTCCATGTCTAATTTTAAGTTACCAGACGCATATCATATTACTTCCTCCGATCAATAAATGATGTATGAGAAATGTTAACAATTGACCTTGAGACATTTGTTAAGTAATTATAAAAGGAAATATTTTCTTGAAAATTATGTATTATACCTTTTGAAAGTTAAGAAAGTGTTATTTTCAAGAGCATTGCTATTTGTAGCGACAAATGATTTCACGAGAGCTTAGCGAAATAAACAACAACCAATTAATAAACATGTATTAGCGGAATTCAAGGGAGGTAGTGGAAAAAAAATGAAGTGAACAAAAAAAACTAATGTGTAAAACACTCGTCGGGACAATTTCGGGATAATTCAATTCACTATATAATCTTTTTCCTATTTTTAATGCAAAACTTGATTTTCCTTTATACTTTTAGCTTGTTAACGAGAGTCGGGATGTATTTAGTCTATTGAATGAACTTGAAATAAAAACTTTATCTTATACTAATAGAGATCATAATAGGTCCCATAAATCCTAACTCAACTAACAAAAATACCGAAATTGTTAGGCCGGACGTCATGACCGGGGTTCGAACTCTAGTACCTCCACTTTGAGTGTGTGAGTTTATGATGACTTTGTCATCTCATCTATAAAAAAAAAGATCATAATTAGGCATGACAACAAAACTCATACCCGCGGTTACCCACCCAAACGAAACCCAATTTGACAGGGTTTCCCCGATGTGGGTATGGGTATGAGTTTTCCCCAATTTCAAAACACGGGTATGAGACGGGTAACAGGTATATAGGTACCCACCCCGAACCCATACCCAAACCCGTCCCAAATGTAAATGTTGATATGTTATGTTATTTTGTTTGATAATTGTCATGTTAATAAAAACTAGCATTGATATTTAAAGGATCAACTAAATCATTCAGTCTAACAAATGTTAAAGTGAGCGTATTGTTGGATAATGTATTACGACGTTGCTTTTAGGGATGCAAAAAAATTTCTATTTTTTATTTAAAAAAATTATTCAATGCGAGGACGGGGATGGGGAGGGGAAACAGAGCAAGTGATGAAGAAGGAAACATGTTTTCGATGAAAATGAGGCTGCTTCTGATTTTTCATAAGGAAAGTGGTGGTAGATGAAAAGCTTTTTAAGTTTTGATAACATTTTAATAATGTCGTTGACAACTTCAATTCAAGCCCCTAGTTGGTCTTTACCAGTGCTTATTTTAACAGAACTGTTCAAAAGCAGCCACTGTTTCTCCATTTTTTGCCATTAAGTATAGTATTAAGGTCCATTCACAGTTGCATTAAATTAAAAAGCTAAATAAAACTAATACATTTCAGTTTATGGTTACCTTAACAAGGTTATGAGCAACCATATTAGTTTCTCTCCTACAAAATTTGACTAAAAGTTGTTATAGAACGATGATAAAGTTCTACAACATCTACTTAAAATGCAACCTACCTCGATTCTATCATTGACTAACAAGTTAAAAAGTTCACAGCACTCTTTGAATCTAAAGTAAAGATAACTGGTTTGAACTCTAATTCTATATCCACTCGATAGCTGCTAATAAGACCCAAGCTTCACCCTCCTTAACATTCAAGATAGGTTGCACCCACAAAGTTTTTCGCATATAAACATTTCATACGCATCCCTTAAGGAAATCTCAATTCCAATCTTATTGTGCTGCTCAGAAATAGACGTGTGGCTGCCCGTTTGACCAATCTGAACTGGCGGTTGTAGACGAGCAGCTTGCCCATTTTCTTGACCCACGACCCTCCACTCTCTAAGTAAAATATTACCACGATAAATTACTTCAACTGCACTCTTAGACACATTTTCCCAAACTGATGCATTCTTACTCCTCCATATACTCCAACCGCTCCTCCTTCGATAAAACAACCAAAATACTGAAGACTTTTTGCGTTATATTCGATTGCTGTACTTGAAAGGATTGAATATGATGTCATAGCCTCAGTTGCTGCTAAATATACGTACTTTTTTCACAATGTGGAAATTGCTATTCTAGTGTCTCCAGACACCGATTACACCATGGACATTGGGTGTCGATATTAACAAACTAGAGTGTGTTGGCAGACAATTCTTTGCACTTCTCCACATAAAATTTCGCACCTTCGACAGAACAGTTAGATTCCACAAGGTCTATCAACTTCCTATAGCTGTCAAATTTGTATTTTTGACAAGCTTAGTCAAGCAAAACCGATATGTTGAGCGCGCACTAATCACTATACTCGCCATAAATATGGTCTCCAAATTAGTTCATCCTGAACCACATAGTCAAATAGAGGAGTTCAGACAACATCATTAACAGACTGAAGGCTCAAATATACACACAGCCTCCATACTCCACTCTTTACAACCAATATACATCAATTGTGCTACTTGTTAACCAAAGATGATAGATGCGCCAATTGTGCGCTTGTTAACCATCTGTCAAGAAATACCTGGATATTTTCACCGCTTGCAATCTTCCATATTATGTCTTTCTAACCATTGCTAAACCACTTATCAAGAAAAACCTGGATATTTGGTAGACTTGATATCTCTCATTAATCCCATCTCAATAAATATTGAAAAGCCGCACTCATCTCCTTTTATTATCTAAAGACTATTTATCTACCTTTCTAATATAAAAGAAAAGTCAAGTTGTTCAAGGATCCCCTTGAACAACAAGTTGTGGTAACCTCTGCTTCAAATCCTAGGATTGAAAAAAGGAGCATGACAAGAGGCAGAGCTCTGAGAATAACATTGCTAATGATTTTGAATTAACGTAAAATCCCTCAAGTTGTTATTGATAAAATAATAGGTTGTAATGTGACCTCTTCAGTATTTGGGGATGCTGGAACAAATTGAACTCGTATCTTTTGAAAAGTGCATGAGAAATATGTAGAACTAGAGCATGCAATAATCTACTATTTTACATTTTATTTTTAAAATGCTTACAAATCTCTCAATTTACATCATAATGTCAGAGAAAATCACAGTTTTTAACTCTAAGTATTCATTATTTCCACGGCCCAAAAAAATCTAATTACCAATTTAATGGTATTCTTTGAATTTCTTCTCATGTTCATATTGCATAAACTCTTGGATTTCTAATCCGTTATTGTTAGCATATACTAATATTAATACAGACATGAGACAAGCACCTAAGTAGTACTGCAACTTTCTATTAGTTCAGTCCTTGAACTAAAATAAACTTGATTGGTCATGTTGCTTCCCCATGAAGGCGATATATTGGCACTGCAAGCAAGTGTTTGGCTCTTGGGATTGAGAGACCAAACTTTTCAGTCATGTCTAAATTATTTGGAGTCATATTCGAGGGAAGCTTCCAAGAAAAACAATGTACCAATTGAGCAACAACAAGCTTAACTGTAGTTAGTCCCAAGTTTATTCCAGGACATCCTCTTCGACCAAAACCAAATGGTATAAATTGGAAATCATGTCCGCGGTAGTCTAAATTTTTATCCACGAATCTCTCCGGAAAAAATTCTTCGGCATTATTAGACCAGATCGCAGAATCTCTTCCTATTGCCCATAAATTCAAAATTATTCTTGTTTTTTTCTTTATGAAATAACCATGCACTGTAGAATCTTGTGTTGACTCGCGTGGCACAAGTGGTCCCGGAGGGTATAATCTTAAGGTCTCCATGATCACAATATCCAAGTAACTTAACTTTGACAAATCATTTTCTTCTACTAATTTGTTTTCCCCAACCACGTTATCTAGCTCTTGTTGGAGATTTTTCATCACTCTTGGATGCCTTATGAGCTCTGATAAAGCCCACTCCACAACGGTTGCGGAAGTTTCAAATGCCCCGGCAATCATGTCTAAGGCTATAGCCTTTATGTTTGTTCGATCAACGACATGGGTTTTTTCGTCAGAGGGATCGATCGGCTGGTGCATCAGTGAGAGTAGAATGTCTACGAAGTCCTTATGTTTCTGCCCTTCACTTTGCACATGTGAGCTTTGTTCATGTTCCTTAATTATCTTCTCCAACACTTGGTCTATTGCTTTACCAATTCTCTTGTACCTCCTTTTTAATCCCTGACAATTCAAGCTAGATAACTTCGGTCATGATTGGATATACATTTTAATTAAGTGGTTATAGCATATATGTGTTGATGTATAAGTTATTTCTATAATAAAAGATAAAATTACATCGTTATCATATATGCAATAAATTGTTTATAAGCTATATCTGGACTGGAGAGCTTAAGGAAATAAGTATGACCTCCAAATGACTCATGTCGTGTATCTAACTCCTATCAAGAGTGTGGTGAGGGTTACCCCCATTTATCACAGAAACTAACATATGAACAAACAAGATTAAACTTTATTTGTTTGTAAGTCCATGATTTTAAAATACCTGGTGATAACTGACAATAGTGTGTGATGGAGAGATTTCAACATTCATTGATTCTACTTTATACTAGTAGGTGAAAACAGTATTGTCAACCTTAACTTCACGTATATGAAAAATTACAAAATTTTTAATTGATTGAGGTGGACCTAAAACCACATAGTTATTACGTAGGTATCACGAAGGAAATCGGACTGCCGGTCAATAATTTGACGCATTCATGCAGTCGGCACATCTGTAATTGTTTGATTGAAATCGGATGGTCAAGATTCTTTTTTGTTGTAAAATAGTTATTTCGACCATTTACCGTGTTTCCCACATTTGCTGCATTCGCATATCTGCGACCTTCTGATCAAAATCAGACGCTTTACATTTCAACATTTTATGTTGACTTGAATCATGATCATGCAATTGAAATGTTAACCGTCTGATTTGGTTAGAGGGTCTGCGACCGCAACAATTGCGTGAAAATGTGATTGCATTAAATCGCCATCGGTTGCACACGTTCATCAGAAGACCAAGTAGAACAGCTTGCACAGACCTCTGAAGGTTCTTATAGAAGAAAAAAAATATTAGAAGTATGAGTGCCTTTCTTTTTTGGTTGACAAACACCACACTAATCATATAATTGAGCTGAAAGTGACTTATGAAATTCAATTTTGTTTTTAGCTTCAATCAAATTAGGCCTTATAATACGTTTTGAATCACATACCTGAAGATCAAAACCACCGAGAAAAGGAACATAATCAGCAAGATTAAAGGCACCAGAAAGTTCCATCCCTTGTTGAATTTGCCCCTTCAAATCAAACTCCTCATCAACACTACACCCCAACACCATTTTATACACAATTTCCATTATAACATTATGCACAGCCTCACTCACATCAACAATCTCACCCAAACTCGCAGCTTTCTTCAAAGACTTCAAAGTCACTTCTAGTTCCCTCTTCCTCAAAGGCGCAAATGACTCAACTTTAGAAGCACTTAAAAGCTGCAGAGTACAAACCTTCCTCATGTTACGCCAATACCTACCGTATTCAGAGAAAACCAACCCTTTAGAACCATAGGAAAGATAATGAGTAGCTTCGAGTTTTGGACGGGAAGAGAAGACCGCGTCGTGTGTTTTGAGGAATTGTTCAGCGGCTGAAGAGGAAGAGACAATGATTGTTGGGACTTGTCCTAAACGTAGTGACATGATAGGACCGTGTTTTTTGGATAAGGCTTCGAGTGTGCGGTGTGGGACGGTACCCAACATGTGGAGGTTACCGATGACTGGATAACCATGTGGACCTGGTGGGTGTTTATGGTTATTTTTTGGTTGTTTTCGACGGAGGAAGAAGGTGGTTGTGAGAATGAAGGTGAGTGTGAAAAGGAATAACAATGATGATGAAGGAAACAATGTAGTTGTTGCCATGTTATCGTTGAAAACAAAGTAGCTTCTTTCTGCCTCTGGTTTTTGCCTAACAAGGAAACTGGTCAGCGAAAAGCTTTTAAGAGCAACTTTCAAAAGCATGCATTGTGTCTCCATTTTTTGCCATTAGTATAATGGGGAGCTGAATAACTGCGCTCATCTAACGTGAGGCAGACATTTTTTTCTTTTACAGATAATGTTAGGTAGAGTACTTCCCATTTCAATAAATATCTAAAGGTAATGTATACCTACTTTTTAAATTGGGTTAGGCTAACAAAGACATTTGAATTCTCTCAACCTAAATTTCTCTCAAGTGGAATCACAATTCACAACCATCAAATATATATAAAGAAAAGTGATCGGTGTATTTTAATGGCGTAGCGGATATTCAAAATGGAAAAAAATTGAGAGAATATATTTTCAATTGAGAAAATCCAAATCCACTGACAAGTGCATTAATAATTTTGTTTAAGAAAATTATAAAAGGAAATTGTGTATAAAAAATACAAATCAAACATTTGTCATAGTTTACAAATACATTACTTTCCTTATAATATGACACCTTTTGTTAGCATTATTTTAAACAATAAGAATATTTGTTAGCACTTTCCTTTTAAATTTAAAACATATTACGTTAGGGCATGAATAATTAGAGATGTCAAGAGGGCAGAACAGAGACTTTCTAGTTCCCTATCCTGCCACTCAAATTGTCTCCCGTTCCCTTTTTCCGCCAAATTTTCCTTCCCGTCCCGTGTCTCCCAATGATCCATGTTGAGTTCATTAGCATAAAAAAAAAAACTAAATTTACATTATTTTTAATTAATTTAGTTGGAAAAAAATAACCATAAAACAAATATATATTAAGACTCTTTCCAAAAAAATATTAAGACATATTTTAAACACTACGTATAAAAAAAAATCTAAATATATGTAAGAAGACAAATAAATATAACATTTTATATTTAAATATACAAATTTAAAAATGTATTTGGGTCAATTGCTTGGGAGACGGGGTATGATCTTCGGCCCCCACCCTGCAATGCCCTTGGAGAAACTTTCTTTCTCATCTCCATAGAAAAAATTCTCCGTCCACAGATCTCCAAATAGGCAATTCTCAGGGGATCCCTACTTTCGAATGCAATTTGACTTATTTATGAATAATGTTACAACAGTTTAAATTTGAGGCAAATTTGAGAGAGGATATCAAATCATAAATGACAAAATCGCAGCGAACTAAAGTTATATTTATCAAATTTGAGAGGGAACCAAATTTGAGAGGGGATATCAAATCACTTAAAAATGTGGGATCAAAATCGTCCCAATATAAAGAGCATTTGATTCGCTGAAAAATGAAGGACAGGACAGAACAACTTTAGTTGTCCAGTGTTTGATTTATTAAACTGTTTCAGGTACATGACAAACTGAAGGCAATGGACATGACAAAAACTGATATTTTTGTCCCTCACCAAACCACATCACAACTTTTTGTCCCACGTACAAGTTGTCTAAAATACCAAAATAGCATTTCGTTCCCCAAAAATCATATTAAACAAAAAAATATATTCAATACTATTAAAATTTGTCTTGTACTGTTCTGTCTTATGTTGTGCTGTTATGTCTTGTATTTTTATGTCCAGTACTTGCTGTTTTGCAAACCAAACACACGTACAATTAAGTCATAGTTTAATATTTTGAGACATGATCTAACGGTGTCCAGCATAATATATGGCACGTCTAATAATTATTTATTTACCCCTTAACTGAGTTAAAAGTCAAAAAAACTCACTAGAATTTTTCTAGTTACACCTCGTATGTTTTAGGTTACACCTAAATTCACTTAAGATTTTATAATACTACCAAAATTACCTTTTCATATAATTTTTTTTAAAACTCTGATTTCATTGTCACTTTAAGCTTTCAGTCTTTCTCACCCACAAACAATTATGAATATTCGATCAATCTCAATGAAAGATTTAAGAGAGAATTAAAATGTTTTTCATCCATACTCTATTGCATATTGATAAGTGATTTTTTTCAATGATGATGAATTTATATTTTTCTTGTTGTTTAACGTGCTGATATGTTATGTGTTCTACAAGTGACGTTATTTGATGGTGCAACACAAGTTAACGTTAGTTAAATTTAAGTAAACATTCATTTAAACGTTGATGTTAACTTAAATTCAATTTAAGTAGGTTATGTAAACTAAATTTACATGTACCTACTTAAAATAAGATTACGTAGAAGCATTAAACATGTTTGAGGAGGTTAATTAACACAAATTTTCAGTTTATGTATACAGACTTAAACTCACTTCACATGACATATTTAAACTGTGTTTACATGACTTACTTAAGTTGAGTTTAAGCATGTACACTTAAACTCAGTTTACATGACCTACTTAAACTGAGTTTTGGAAGAGGAAGAATGATGCAAAGGGTTTTGGATGAATTTGAAAATTAAATTTTACTTAAGAGTAATTTTGTCATTTTAGGGTGTTGTAAGAATTAAATAGACATAACTAGAAAAATTCAATTCCCTATTCGATCAAAACATATTACTCCCTCCGTTCCTTTTTAAGTTTCTTTTTAGAGTGAATTTTCCGTTCCTATTTAACTGTCTTTTTGATATTTTAAGGGTACAGTTTGTCAATTATACCATTTGTCAATTACGTTTATCTTTTTCAATAAAACTAATTAATGTTATATATTTGGAATACTAAAGTTTGTTTTTTTTAAACAAAGTTTGTTTGTTTTTTTAACAAAATTTGTTTCTTGTTATCTTCAAATTTAAACAAAATTTTGTTCCAAACAATGATTCCAAGAAGAGTTAAAAGGATAAAACTTATAAACAGTTCCCTACATGTTGTTGGAACTGTTCTCCAGTAGAATTATGCCAAGTGGATTACATAATCCACATTATGAACTAATCTGGCGCTATTTTCTTCTTCTCCGTTAACCTGTTAACGCACACAGGGGAAAACCTCCACCGCTACTTTGGAACTAGTATGTCAAAATTACAATCAGATTTAACACTTAATTTCTTTCGATTGGTAAACCTATTGACCCTTTTTACCCATAAGAATTCTTCAACGTGTCTAAATTTTTTGCTTTAGATTTGATTTGGGTCATAGCCAAATCAGTTGTATCTTCAATAAATTGAAATCAAATACCTTCATACACGTAAACTGTTCAGCTATACTTGATTCTCAAATTGAAATATCATTTTCAAAATTTAATACTAAAACCATAACCAAAGTTTGATCTCATAAGATGATTAATTGGTTAAATCAATGGGTTGAATATACTATGTAGTAGAAAGCTTAAAGCCTCAACAACCTCTTTGTTGGCACAGTCACATAGATGTTGTGGCTCTTGGAAAAATGTTGTGGCTCTTGGAAAAGATCAATTGGTATGTGGTATTGTCGATCGGTTGATGCTATTAAAGTTGGGTCTTTTTGGAAATGTGGGTTAACAGAGACAAACATAGGTTTAACGGAGCAGGAAGAGAAGTAACAGGAGACCAGTTCATGATGGGTCAACGTGGATTAAGCAATCCACTTGGCATAATTTTATTGGAGAACAGTTCCAACAACACATAAAGAACTGTTTATGAGTTTTGTCCGAGTTAAAATTCTATAAATATGATGAGTAGTAATTGTTAAAAATTTCAAGTGTGACTCGAGCATTGATTAAAGTCATGTTGAAGCCTTAACTTTAATTAAAGGAGTTGGAAGAAAGTTAATTTTTTCTTAACTTTTGATTAATGTGAAGTTGGAATAATTTTTATATTGACCTAAAATAATTAAAAAAATGAACACAATATTTAGAAAATTGACAATTGTTTGTTACGAAAGAGAGAGTGCGAAAAAAAAAGGAATTTATTGAAGAAAAAGATAATAACTGACAATTGTTTGTTACAAGAGAAAGATAACATAATAAATTTATTGAAAAAATAAAGTGTGTGCAAAAATATATGAATTTATTGGTGGATTAAAATGAGGGTATAATTGGAAGATAATGTGCAAAAATACACATCGCTATTTTTGTGTTAATTTTCTAAAAAGACAATTAAAAAGGAACGGAGGGAGTATAACATAGATTATGTCTATAAAATTTGACATTAATATAAAATCACTTAATATGTCAATGAGATATATTAAAATTAACGACTACGAGCTTTCATCAAATGAGTTAACTTTAATGTATCTCATTTACTTATCAAATAATTTCTGATTGATGTCAAATTTTATACATTTTTTATGGAAAGTTTTATGGTGAAGTCGTGAAAATGACTTTTTTGATGAAGTTGAATACTATAACATCAAAAGTGTAATGAGTAACACCCCACTGTTTGTATAGCGACATCAAAAGTTTAGTCCTCAAAGTTTAATTGATAACAATGTGGCCGTTAAATTGCTGACTTAGATCAAAATGTTACGTTTTAAAGGTTCCAGAGTGTCAAAAATGTGTGTTTAATGCTCACAAATGATCATTTATAAGGCTAAAAAGTCGGTTCTTGTTGTCAATAACTGTCTTTCTGGTCCTATAAATGATCATTTGTGACCATTAAACTCAATGTTTTGACTATTTGGAGCATTTGAAACGCATCATTTTGATCAAAGTCAGCAACTTAACGGTCACATCAACATCAGTTAAACGGAAAGTGACAACAAGGGTAACAGTGAAATAGTTTATCAACTAAAATGACATATTTAAAACTTTTGAAACTTAAAGGACTAACTTGAGAGAATTCTCAAGTTAAAAAGACTGGCCATTATCATATTATACTATTGATGTTATTCACCTTTAATGTAAATATAAATTGAAATTATAATAATTTGACGGTGATACACATAATATTAAATATATAGCATAATAAAAAATAATTAATTTAATGTTGAAAATTTATGAAAAGATATTCATTTTGAGATAGGAGTACCTTTTTTCTTTCAAACATGACATCTATTATGAGATAGAGGAAGTAATTTTTTCAAGGTGCCCCTGGAGAACTAGTTAAGAAAATAAAAAAGTAAATATTTGCATTGAAAACATAATTCTTTACACTTTTTTAACTTTGACTGCACAAGTTTTAAGGTTCTTATAATATATTTGGTTTCCTTAAGTAGTGCCCCGAGTGCATTAGTTAACATTTTCCTTTTTTTCAACCATTTGTGATGTGCCAACAGAATTTATGATTTTTTTTTTGGTAGATAGAATTTATGAATTTTAATAATTGGAGTAATTGCTATTGATAAATTTTAATGTGCCAAAATCTATTATTCTTTGCTAGAGCCGTTAGTGTTGTGTGAGGGGGGCATCTAACAGGAATAATAAATTTTAATGATTGGAGTAGTTGTTTGAGATCATAGTGGCACACGAATAATGCTTGGGTGACATTGTGGTTGGTGACATTGTCCAACCACAATGTTACATGTGTATAAAAAAAATAAAAAAATATTATGAAAGAGAAAGAAGAAAGACACTTGTGACATTGTGGTTGATCAATGTCACAAACCACAATGTCACCCAAGTGCTAGCGGACACGCAGACAAATGTTAAGCAACCAAAAAGGTAGAATTTGAATAAAATAAGCTCTAACCTTTACTAACATTTAGCACTACTATAATACTAGCATCCAACAAGATTTTTTGTAAGATTTGTGCATCTTAATGACTTATATTAAGATTTTGATGCACACGTGTTAGATTTTATTTACTTTTAAATGCTAAAGAGTACTGCCTTTAATGCATTTGTTAATAAAATTAAGATAAAAATAGTTTACTGAGAATGGGAAGAAAAATACCTTCAGTGTTAGGAATTTTTTTAGGGTCCTGCTAACCGGTGCTCCCGTGGCACTGGTTAAGCATACCATAAAAGAGAATTATTACCATAAAAGGAAATTGTTTTTGACTTTATTATAAATTAATCACACAATTTCAATGCATTAACTACTATATAACTTCCTTTTTCATATCCTCAACCAATGTCCCGGGGGCACCGGTTAGCATTTCCCTTTTTTTTTATACTAACTTCAAAAGGAGCATTAATGGGCTCGACTTTCCGATTTTATTGCCAAATAATGATAAAATGGTTAAAAAGTATAATGAAGCGAAAAGGAAAATACTCGGTGCAATTTTCATGACGAGACTCCCTCATTGTGTCCGCGACAGTCAATAATCGAGAAGCATTTCGCATCATTATGGATTCAATTATTCATGTTTTTTCTCTGTCATGGTTGAACATGATTGGCTTAAGAATTATTTTTTGGGTTCTAATAATTTTCTTTTCCGTGGCTGTTCTTTGGTGGACTTGGTGGCACCGAAGCAACATGTGCTTCAGTAACGAAACTTGGTCCATAAGTCATCTTTCTTTCAACATTCAGAATATGGTTGAAATTTTTAAAGCTTGCTTTAATCCAATCTCTAATGTTGCATCAGAAGATAGACTTATAAAGTGGAATAACGACAATCACTTTAGCGTCATCCTTAATGTTGGTGGAAGCTGCATAGACTCCCCCCGTAAGAGCTGGGTTTCGTGGGGGTCTTGAGAAATAATGTTGGCTTTCACTTATTAGATTTTTTGGGTTATATTTACAATTCTTCATATATTCTCCAAGTTGAGTTACTTGCTATTTATCAAGGCCTTTTGTTAGCTAAAACTTTGAAAACTAATGAGCTCATTTGCTATTCTAATTCCTTACATAATATAAATCTCATAAAAGGTCCATCCATGAAGTACCATGTTTATGCTCTTTTGATTCATGACAAAAGATTTTATCGCATAAAACAATATCACTATTTGTCACACCCTTTGTGAAGGGAACAAATGTGCAGATTCTATGACCAAACGTGAAGTTTATCAAATGTTGATACGTCACACTCCTTAAAATTGACACAACGCAAAGGGAATGGTTGTTTAGTTTTTTCTTCTTCCTCTTTTTGTTGTTTTGATTAGTTTTTTAACCAAAAAAAAAAATTTAAAAAAAATTGTTACATCAAAACACACTATCTTTTACATAAGATCAAAATAAAGTTTTTTTTTTATTTTATAATGTCAAATATTATTTCTATTGTTTTGGGTTATTGTAGATTATTTGTATTTTAATGCAATTTAACCAATTTTTTAAATAATAATATAAAATGATAAAATAGTTTAAAAGAAAGGCATACATAAAAAAATATAAATATAAGTTTATGATCTATCAATTTATTTATTTTTTGACAAAAGATCTATCAATTTATATTACTTAAATTTAAGACTAACCATTTACCTTTCTTACAAACTAATGTGAAATTTTCTTGCACAATTAGTTAATTATACAGATTTTTCTTTTATAACAATTTCTTACACAAATACAAATTTTATTTCACATCTATTCCTTCCATTCAATCTCTCATCGGAAAGAAAAGCTTCCGCACCTGAATTGCATTTTGGTGCTAAAAAAATGCTTAACAACCACAACTTCCTCAATTTCACAAATTCAACTTAAAATAACGTACAAATTCACATTCACATTGAAATTCATAATTCACAGAAACAGAAAACGAACCAGATCTTGAAGCACCCTCTTCTTTCCCGGTTCCATATAGGGGAAAGAGGAGAAGAAGATATCGCAATCGCAATTCTTCGATTCACCATCATCCAAAAATGTCTCGAATCTTTGAGTACTTCGTTGTTTGTGGAATCGGTCCTGAGATTCGATCCATTGATGGAAACAAAGGCTACCATGGCCCTGGTTGGATGTATCTTCCTTCTCTTCTCGATCAGTTTCCACCTTCTACTCACTCTCTATACCCTCCTCCACCTCCTCAGCTTTCAACTGTAAACATCTTCTTCCTACGCTTTCACATTTTCGAGCTTAGATGATGTAATAATGTGAGTGATTGTTGATTGCAGTGTGTTCTTCCGGCTGGTGTTGAGTTCCATGCTTCAGGATTTGATCCCAACGATCCTTCCACGTTTCCGCGGAGTTATCCTATTGTTTTGACCGGTATGCTTTTCTACTTGCATTTTCTATTCAATTTACCTTAGTTGTTAGTTACTTGATTTTGGTGTATGTGGAAGTTAGACATTGTTTATCGAAGCTTTCTGCGTAGATCATTAGATGGTTTAAGTAACTTAGGCCCTATCTGGATAACCAACTTAATTGTGTGCTTATAGCATAAGCACTTATGTATAAGCTATTTCTATAACAAAAGATTAGATGAAGTTAAACCAACCATATAAGCTAATAGTTGTTTTCGTAAGTTATCCTGGAGATTTTATAGAAATAAGCTGTGTACTGTCAAGTAGTTTTCACAAGCTATCTCAAAGAATCTGGCAAATGCTTATACCAGCAGATAAGCTCAAATAAGGCAATTCAAACAGACATCTAGTTACCTGGTCTTGAACCTTAGGAACGAGGTCATGGTGTACGGTTATTGTATGATTAGAGATTGTTAGTATATTGATCCATTCTTACACTGAGAAGTGTGGTATTAGTTGATATGTTCACTTTAGGTTAAAATAATCAGGTTGTTTGTTTGATATATTTCGCAATGAATGAATTCTGAAATAAATAGCCATGAAGTGTGTTGTTATCGATGGGAATTTTACCAGAGGAAAATTAGTAAAGTACAACTTATGAAAGGATAACTCAATTTCCAGTAGTGATGGTCTCTTGGTGTTACTGCTTCTTTGAGATAAAGTAGTCTTGCTCTTCTTCCAATTTTTGCATATTAGGAAACTCCTTAAAAGAAACCTTGAGCATAGCACTAGAAGCTGTAGAAGTAGGTATGAACAAAGCTTATCCTGGGGAAATGAGGGGTTCATAAAATAGAGGCATTGTGTTTTATTAAAAAAGTAATATGAGAAACTGTTCCAAAGTGAATGGATTCATACCTTACGAGGTTTTAACAACATAAATATCTTGAGAAAGGGTAATGTTGGACCTTCAAATCTGCAAAATATTTCAACATTTCATACTTATAGTTACATTTTTCTTTTGTAATGATGCCCTCATTTTGAGCCATGATTTGGTATTTCAATAAGTTTGTTTTGATTGATTGTATCCTTTATATCTTCTGGTGTGGGTATTATTCTGAATATCACATTGACTTAAAAGTTTGATACAGAGGGTGATGGTTCAAAAATCTACGTTAGCTGCATTTCTTTCCGGGATCATGTTTGTGAAGATGTTATAGAGGCCTACAGGATACAGGGAAATTCCTATGCTGACAAATGCATCTGTCTAGTTTCACGCTCGCCGTGTTTCAGTGTGCTAAGGAGTACCCTTGAGGAACTGTTTGTTCTATGTTTCTCCCCAACTGGAAGTAGGTAAGTGTGAGTGTTCCATGATGGAAAAAACTTAACCAGCCTTCTTATGGATCCAACAGCTATTGAGATTGTGACAGCCTTTGTTTATGTTCTACACAACAGTAACCAAAGCCTTTTTGTATGTTCTATACAGTAGATAATAAAGTAATAATCATTTTCCACTCATTAAAATATCAACACATAACTCAGTTTATTAATTTTTCCCTTTGAAATCAACATATAGCTGAGTTTTGTTTTAGTTATGCTTCATGAATGTGACTAAAAGTGCTTCCTTAGATTAATCGTGAAAATCCATTATATTGTGTTTCCATTGCTTTTAATGTAACCAGCTCTATAACAATTTCAGCAAGCCACTATGGGATATTATAGCACATACGGTGTCCAATGTACCTTTGCCTACTCCTGGAAAGGAGCGAGTTCTGTTTGCTATTGAGAATTGTCTGCTTTCTGTAGAGGCCCCACCAAACTGTGGACTTCCCCATGTTGATGTATGGTCTCCTAGAACCCTTTTTCGGATTTTATTAGCTGCTTGCTTCTGCCTCATTAATTAACAACTGTCCTAAATTCTATGCAGATATCATTCCAGCCTCTGGTACAGTGTTTAGATGTTGACAACTTAATAAATCTTTTTACGGCAGTGCTGCTTGAGAGGAGGATTTTACTTCGGGCTAACAAGTACCTCTCTTATTTATGACTATTAGTATTGAAGTCACATTGACATCACCAGTGACAATGATCTGGTCTCTTGACTTCTATCTATGTCATCATAAATATCATTGTATATTATATAGGTTCCACCTGTATTTTCTCTATGCTTCATACTGATGAAATGGGAGAGTTTGTTTTCCCGTTAATATTTA